>PVMK01188443.1_pt1 | contig 141859 bp, 135 predicted proteins | sample 1853481 | NCBI WGS metagenome assembly PVMK01 (sample SAMN08533507, study PRJNA380276) | Marine sediment metagenome, whole genome shotgun sequencing project.
TTGGCGCGAATTTCAATCCGGTCATGGGCACCATGCTCATCGACTCCGTGCCTCCTGCGACTATGACTGAAGCCTGTCCAGCCATAACCGCGTTGGCTGCGTGAGCGATGGTTTGTAATCCGGAAGAGCAGAAGCGGTTAACCGTTTCTGCAGGTACGGTTTCAGGCAGACCTGCTCGTAAAGCAACCAATCTGCCCATATTCATGCCCTGTTCACCTTCTGGAAATGCACAGCCGAGGATTACGTCATCAATCTCGGCTGGGTTCAATCCATCCACTCGATTTAATAATCCCCTGAAGACATCAGCTGCCAGATCATCTGGTCGGGTGGTGGCTAAACTGCCGCGCTTGGCCCGTCCAACTGCCGTCCTGGCTGCTGCAACAACCACCGCATCATGATTCGCATCTCGATTGTTCATAACCATCTCTCCTAATTCCTGATCCGCTTACCAGTTCTCAATAAGCTCCACATTCTCTCCTGCGTTTTCTCTTCGCCGCACAACGAGAGGAATGCTTCCTTTCCAGATCCAAAATGTACTGTTCATCAACCCATGCTGGCTGGCTAATATTACCACCGGTCATAACATGTGCAGCTTTATTGACTATCTTGGCTTCATGATCTGTAAAATAATCCCCTTCCTGGTACATAAATATGCCCACCTGCAGGGCTGCCAGGCCATCACGTCCTGCTGCATAGATCTTTTCAGGCAGGGGTGGTAAATAACCTGAATCTGCCATATTCAGCACTTCTTTTTTGGCTTCCCCCAAAAGGTGGTCTTTATTCATAACCACCCGATCACAAGACCGCAAGAATCCTATATCTCTGGCATCCTCAGCCCCAGTAGAAACCTTGACGGTGCCCAGCATGGTCAGGATGCGCATCAAGAACGGCAGTGCTTCGACATTATCCGTTCGCATTGACGGATTTCAGGATGCGGCGCACTAATTCCTTCGTGCCTCCTCCTGCCGGTATCACACCAGGAACCTGTTCGTATGGACCTGTATACAACTCTGCTCCCGCAACCACCCGGTTGGCATGCATCAGGATTTCCAAGCCACCGCCCAGCGCCAATCCAGCTGGAGCAGCAACTACTGGTTTGGAGAAGTAACGCATACGCTGGTTGACATCCTGTAATTTCTTGATCGCCATCTCCAGAGTTTCCCAATCCTCATTTTGTGCGAGCATCACGACCATGAACAAATTTGCACCGGCAGAGAAGTTATCAGCTTCGGTTCCCAATACCAGTCCCTCAAACTCATTTTCAGTTTTATCCAACCCTGTTTCGATCATCGTAATGATATCTTCATCAAGGATGTTCATCTTGGCGCAGAATTCAACACAAGCCACACCTCCCCGATATCCCAGAGTTTAGCTCCTGGATTTTTATCGATCAGATCCTGTTGGTCAAGGTAAAGTACTCCTTTTGAAGGTTTGATATCTTGATACCCGCCAAGTGCAGGATCATATACGGCAACCTTTTGACCTTTATCATAGGTGTAGAATGTCTCGACCCCTTTTGAGAGCATTTCTGTAACCCATGAGGCTGGCTCAAATCCAATCCTTCATTCTGTCGAAGGTGGTCTCAACCCCCAGCATGTCCCAGGTTTCAAAGGGTCCTGCATCGTGGTTAAACCCCCACCGGGTGGCATCATCGATCGGTTTGGGAGTATCAGCAATCTCGGGTATTCGCCCCGAGGCATAGGCCAAACCCTGGTAGGTTATAACCCGTACCAATTCTCCTGCCCGGTCCTCAGCCTCCAACAGGATTTCCAGTTTTTTTCCGAGATCGTCTTCGTCCTTCGCATCACCGATTGAATCAAATTTGGGTTTGCTTGCTGCCTCATATTCCATTGTCTCGAGGTTAAGCACCCAGAAATCTTTGCCACCGTCTTCCGTACGAACTTGCTTGTAAAAGCCTTGTTTCGTTTTTGTCCCCAGTGAGCCTTTTTCAACCAGTGAATGCACCAAATTATTTACTGGTTCAGATTCAAGGTATTTCAAAGCCTGCTTATCATGAGGGATAGCAGGAATTAAATTCTTGCTGACGTGCTCCCAAACATCTATCCCTACCAGGTCGATCAAGCGGAAAGTTCCTGTTTTCGGACGACCCATAACTGGGCCGGTGATTGCATCAACTTCCTCAACTGTATATCCTTGCTGGAGGATATAGTCCAATGCAAACGCTCCGCTGGCAAATCCAATCCGGTTGGCGATAAAGTTGGGGGTGTCTTTGGCAGTAACCACCCCTTTCCCGAGACGGTATTCCAGAAAATGGCTCACAAATGCCATCACTTCGGGTTTTGTATCAGCCGTTGCGATCAATTCGACAAGCTTCATATAGCGTGGTGGATTGAAAAAATGTGTTCCCAGGAAATGCTGGCGGAAGCTGTCTGTTCGTCCTTCTGCTATTGATGCGACAGGTATACCTGAAGTGTTGGTGCTTACAATAGTAGATTTACCACGTACCTGATCAATTCTCTCCATTAAGCCCTGCTTGATCTCCAGGTTCTCAACAATCGCCTCGATCACCCAATCCGCATCCTTAATGACCTCGAAATCATCTTCCAAATTTCCAACTGATACAATAGTGGCATATTCGGGAGTGAAAAAGCTTGCTGGACGTGATTTCACCGCCCTATCAAATCCTTGCTGGACGATGCGATTTCTCACCTTGCGGTCATCCAAACTCAATCCATTCTTCTCTTCTTTTGGTGTGAGATCACCAGGAACAATATCTAGCAAAGTGACAGGTACGCCAATGTTCGCCAGGTGAGCTGCAATACCCGCCCCCATTGTCCCCGCACCAATAACAACTGCCTTCCTAATCTGGTATTTCATTACGCCTCCTCAGTTTATTCATGAATTTGCGATGTTCATTGCTCATAAATCTTACAATTCATGCCCTCCATTTGGGAAAATAATCTGTTCCATCTTCACCGCAGCTGGCTGCCATGATAGCCTAGAATATTCCTGGCAACCACCAGGCGATTGATCTGTCCTGTACCCTCATAAATATCCGTGATCTTTGCATCGCGAAACCATTTTTCCAGCAGGTAATCGCGCGTATAACCAACCGGGCCCATAATCTCGAGAGATTTTTGAGTGATTTTTGTGACGATGTCTCCTGCCCGAACCTTACTCATCGAAGCTTCGAGTGAATTGGGTTTTCCATTGTCCGCCATCCAGACAGCTTTAACCACTAACAACCAGGCGGATTCCAGCATTACCTCCATATCGATTACGTCGCGTTCAACACTGGACAATTTTTGCCTTGGTAATCCATACCTGATTGTGACCCCTTCCTGTTCAAGGAGTTCTTTTAGAAGCTCCAGCGTCGCCCGCGCGACACCGACACCAGTTGCTGCAACTAATGGACGCGTAGCATCAAAAGTAGCCATTGCGCCTTTAAATCCTTTGGTCTCTTTCTTCGGTATCTCTGGACTACCCAGCAAATTGTCGAATGGAACCCTGGCATCCTGGAGGACAATTGATGCTGTATCGCTGGCACGAATCCCCATTTTGTGCTCAACCTTGGTCACCTTCACCCCTGGTGTGCCGGCTTCGACCACAAACGGCCTCATTCCTGCCCTACCCGCCTCCGGATCGATGGTCGCCCAAATCACTACCAGGCCGTCCCCTTCTTCAAGAGAAATCCTGCCCGCAGTGACAAAGATCTTTTCTCCATTGATCACCCACTCATTTGTATCTGGATCCAAAACTGCGCTTGTCCGGATGGAGGATGTATCAGATCCGCAGTGTGGTTCAGTCATTGCCATTGCACCGAAGGCAGGTTTTTCCTGGTTGAACCTGCTCAAGAATTTCTTCTTCTGTTCATCAGTTCCAGTGGCTTCTACCGCAGCAGCACCTAGCGATCCCCCGGGTGTCACAAGGTACATGCCAACATCCCCCCAGGATAAGATTTCAAGCATGTATGCCAACGACTGGTATCCTATAGGTGGATATTTCTTCTTCTCTTTTGGCGGCTCTTCTTTTCCATTTCCCTGTGAACTAGGAGCAAGTGCTCCCGCCCCCATGGACTGCATCGCCTGATGCATAAAATTTATATAGTCCCAGGGAATTTCATGCTCATTTTCATCAAAATAACGTGAGTGTGGACGCATCATCTCTTCCGCCACTGTTTGCAGCAGGAAGCGCTGCTTAGCAATCGGTTTCGGCATCTCGAATTCAATCATTTCTACCTCCAGTCTCTCAAATAGACCTCTACACCATTGCCAATCCATTGAAAGTGGCGATTCCCCGACCAGAACGCATCCACATCTCAACTGGATGCTCCCGGATATAACCATGTCCGCCTAATATCTGGACCGCCCGATCAGTGACCGTCATTGCCATATCGATAGAACCTGTGTGAGCGAGATAGGCATATTTACTGGCTTCTTCCCTTCCCTCATCCAGCATCCAGGCGGCCTCCCAGGTAAGCAAGCGGATTGATTCAATTTCCGTAGCCATCTCTGCCAGCATGAAGGCGATAGCCTGCTTTTGAGCCACCTTGACACCAAATACATCCCGATCTTTGGCGTAATCACGAGAATATTCGAAAGCTGCTTTTGATAATCCAACCCCCAAAGCAGCAACAGCTACCCTGGAGGCCGAGAGGATCGGTTCAAAATCGTGACCTTCCGCTTCACCTAGCCGATTAAGCTTCGGAATGCTGACCTGGTTGAAACGCATTTTATAAAGCGGCAAGGCATTTATGCCCATCAATGCCTGACGGCCATCGACTCTCAACTCCCAGTTGAATTTGCAGGGACGATGAATCCCTGTGTTGACCCGTTCAACTGGGCAAAGACGATTAATGATTTAGCTTCTCCTCCGAAGGGAACAAATACCTTTTCACCATTGATCAAATAGTTATCACCAGATTCAACTGCTGTCGTTCTTAAATCGTTTGGATCAAAATCAAAATGTGGTTCGATCAGCGCCGCAGAATATGGTTTCCATTCAGCCTCAATGACTCGCGGCAGATACTCATGCTTCTGCTGCTCGCTGCCGCACCTTAATATTGGCAAGGCGTATAACCCCGGGGTGAGGACTGCCAATGCCGCTGATAAGTCCCCCCAGCTAAATGCTTCTGCAGCTAATACACCTGTGACCGTTGAATGATCGCCGAATCCTCCAAACTCATCCGGGATCGAGGCTTGCAGTACGCCTAATTCCCAGCCTTTCTCAATCAAATTGCTTGGATAATTTTCTGCCTCATTAGCATCATGCGCAGCTGGTCTAATATTGTTCGTCGTATAACGATTGATGGTATCCAGAAGCATTTTTTGTTCATCCGATGGTTCAAACCCATACATGGCATCCTCCTTCCAGGCAACTGACTTTCAGTTATTAGATTCCCTGGCTTGATAATGGAAAGCAACCGGCCGGCTGCCAGGTTCCAAGTGGTTAAAATTATTGATCCTCAGCCTGCCGCGTTGGTAAAGATACTCAACATGTGCTCCTGCTTCTTCGATAGCCAACAGTGCATCGAATCCATATGCCTTCCCAAATAATGATTCCGACAGTGCATCGATTGTGTTTGGTGATTTATAGAATTGCATGACTTCATCCAACCGAGCAAAGTGCATCTGTTTGATTTCGGATATCCTCTCACGCAAATCTGTGATTGCTCGCTTATGACCACATAAAGACAAATTAACATCCCCTGCCCAACCCTCAAGCAGGTCCAAGGACCTGAGATAATGGTTGAGACCACACCAGGAACTCAATTCTTCCGGGGCTTGGTGTGGCGTGATATCAGTTAATACATGGTCACCACAGAATAAGACGTCATCTAAACTAATGACCACATGCCCCCCGCTATGACCTGGAACATGAAGAAACCTGAATGGGTCCAACTGCATATTGATCTCTTCAAAACCGAAATCAACATCTACTGAGTCAAATAACCGCATTGTATAGCGGTAGAAATCCAGCATGCCTCCTCGTTTCTCCCCATTTACACCGGCTTTGATCAGGTAATCACCCAGAATATGCAGGTTTATAGTTCTTCGCTCAAGAAAATTTGTTATATTTCGACGATCGAGTTCATGGACACCGACGAGTGCATTGGTCCTTTTACAGATCTCTTTTAGCCCACCATAATGATCAATATGGCCGTGAGTGATCAGGATATGGGTCAATGCCTCAAACGAAAATTTCTTCCCCAAGATTAATCTGCCAGCTTGCTGAACGCCGTCCAGAAATTGGTCTGCAGCTTCCCCGACTCCAGAACCGGTATCAATCAGTACGTTGTAATCTTCGTGGACCACCAGATAAGCGTAGGTTAACAAACCTGGAAAGGCTTCTATCGGAATTTGATAAATTGGAGTTCCCGAAAATGTTTCGAAGATCTCGATTTCATTCACTGGTGGATTGTTCCTTCACATTCAGCTCGCGAGCAGTCAGACCCAGTAAATACAGGTCTGTAATTTGATCAGCGATTTCTCCCGCAGACAAGAGTCCATCACTCCGAAACCAGGTCACGGTCCAATTCATCACACCCAACAAAGCACGGGTTGCCAGAGCTGGGTCTCCACAGGAGAAAGTTTGATTCTGGATTCCTTCGATAATTAAATTTCGCCAAATCCTTTCAAATCGATCTCTCTCTTCTATGTGACGTGTCAAATATTTTGGTTCCAGTGAACGATATTCAAGCAGCAAAACAGAGGTTACATCCTGATTCTCGGTCAGGGCGGTCAAATATGCCCGGATCGCTAATCGTAATTTTTCCTCTGGGGGATTGGAGGCTGAAATAACCTGATCGACCTCTTCAGTTAATATCAGCAGGCCCCGGTTCAACAATTCGAAGAGAATTTCTTGCTTGCTGGAAACATGGTAGTAAAGGCTCGCTTTTTGCAGGTTCACAGCAGCCGCGATATCCTGCATGGACGTGCCATGGTACCCCTTTTGGCTGAATATCTGGGCAGAAGCGTCAAGAATCTCTTTGCGAGTCATGCTTAATCTACCGAACGTTCGGTAGATTAAGCATAGCAAATTTTCACTGAAAAGTCAATCAAATCGTATTTAAATCTAGTAACTTATCAAATAAATCGGTGTTATGAAGAATGAGGTTCAGCGCACCTGAGCGTTGAATTCAACAAATCTAATTATCTTGAAAGGAGATAGAATATGGAAAGGGAGCGCCCTATCGGAGTAACTATCCTGGCAGTATTGGCAGGAGTTGCGGCAGTCATCGCCGCATTTCATGCACTCCAATTTTTAGGAATAATCAAGTTCAATTTTGGACCTTTTTCCTTCCGTAATTTCAATTTATTTGCCGCCCTGATGTACGGATTGCTGGTCTGGGTTTATTTCTGGCTGGTCCAGATGCTGTGGAAAGTTGATCCATCTGCCTGGATTTTCCTGGTGGTAATCACGATATTCAATTTGATCCTGGATTTCCTGGGCATGATCGGCGCCGGAGCTGGAGTTGAATATGGCTGGTCAATATTCTTCAATGGCGCAATACTAATCTATTGTATGCTTCCAGGAGTTCGCAACTCATTCGGAACCAAGTAATTTTTCCAATTAATAGAATAAAAACCATCCCGGTCTGCTGGTGTGCACCGGGATGGTTTTTGTTCAGGAGTCAAATCAGACCCACTTGACAAAATAATGTCTTGTGGGTCTGTGATTCTCTTACGAGATTGAATTTTTATAATTTATGGAGCGTTGTTATTGTAGAACCAGTTATAGGCATAATAGCCGCTGGTTGGGCTCTGCATACGAATCGATATCTTGTAAGAGCCCTTCAACGCTGAAGGTATGCTGAAGGTATACTCCTTCGTCCCACCGCTGCCAGAATCAACTGTATCTACCAGGATACCACCAATTCCCTGGGTGCCCATTGGACCCATCGTCACGTTGAAACTATCGTTTGGCGGCAAGTTATTGGTCTTGATTGTGACACTCGTGTCCCTGACAACCGATAAGACCGAGAAACTCGGGAATCCACTGTAACCAGGCGGCGGAGTAGGAGCTGGTGTCGATGGAGGAGGCTGCGTTGCACTACCGGTGGTATTGTTGTAGAACCAGTTGTAAGCATAATATCCACTCGTAGGACTTTGCATGCGGATCGATATCTTGTAAGAACCATACAAGGATGAAGGAATATCGAAAGTATACGTTTTTGTTCCTCCAGATCCCGAATCAACCACATCTACCACAGTTCCACCGATTCCTTGTGTCCCCATCGGACCCATGGTGACATTAAATGTATCATTTGGTGGAAGATTGCTGGTTTGGATAGTCACTTCGTCATCCGCAACCACGCTCACGATCGTGAATACAGGGATACCCGAATATCCAGGGGGTGGTGTCGTGGTCGGGGGAGGTGTTGTGGTTGGTGGAGGTTGAGTGGCACTACCAGAGGTGTCGTTGTAAAACCAGTTATATGCGTAATAACCACTGTTTGGACTTTGCATGCGAATTGAAATTTGATAGTATCCCGCCAGTGATGAGGGAATATCAAATGTATAGGTCTTTGAACCACCTGATCCAGAATCTACAACATCCACTTTGACGCCACCCACTCCCTTCGTACCCATGGGACCCATGGTTACGTCAAAGGTATCATTGGCGGGCAGATTATATGTCTGTATGGTGACTGATGTATCCGTCACAACACTGACTATGGAAAACGTTGGGGACCCCCAGTAGCTGACAAGTTTTCCCTTTGTGACTGCTCGAGCAGGCTGGATTGAAAAACCCAACCCAACCGTGACGAGAGCCAGGATTAGTATTACAACCAAGAATTTCCGATGCTTCCTCATAAGAACCTCCAATTTCTCACCCATTGATACTACTTTTCAATAATTAGAGCAGTAATTTATTAGTTGCTTGAGTAAATCATTTGTCTGAATTACATATAATCCAAACAATTACTTTTCTGTTGCTATACCGTATGTTCCAAAATCAGTCATGATACAGGTCACCCGGCCGTGCGGTAAATTCTTCATTTCTACCAGAAAGGTCGGGCACTCGACCCAATCTCCTCGATTGACATCCCAACGAAAAATACTCAATTCTCCAGCATCCCATAATCTTCGAGTTTGATACTTCAAATTGAAGTATGCATAATTGAAACCGTACAGCCCAAGATATGGATTTCCATAATAATCATAAATGCCAAAATCAAGCCAACGATCGTAAAACTCCAAATCCTCGGTTGGATAAATACCTTGCGGCTCAAAACGGTTGAGGGTGGCAGTGGCATTGTAGCTGGAACTTACCATAAAAACTCCCGCTTTGCCAAGATATAAATCCGCTTGCTCCTGATAAGTTAGAGGATAATATGCAGTCGAAACCTCATCTTCTGCGAAAGCTGGGACCCACGTTGCTGCTATAAGTCCTAGAACGATCACGGTCGCAAATAGATTGAGAAGAAGATCCCTCTGCTTCATCTTTGAATTCGCCTCCCATCGATCTTACTAGATAATATTTGACTTATTATTGAATATTAATAAGCTTTCCAAAGTGATAATTTCCCTGTCCCATAAAATTATACCCCTCTTCTCCGATTAATCAATCATATTTTATTGATGAGAACACGAACGACCAATATCGCATTGCGTTTAACTACACGCAAATTACCCGTAACTATCGCAATAATTGGCATTCACCACGCACATGAAGGGAAATCTCTGTGCATGGTGAATTACCAAAATCTAACCATCAGTCTTTATACCGGTTCCAATAGCTGCGATCTGCTTCGTCTTCCTCATCAAGACTTTCCAATGAGAATTTTGGGATTTTGCGATACTCATAAACCTGCCATAGTTTGTTCGTTATTTTCCCGTGGTCTACTTCAACCCCTTGACGGGCGAAATACTCGCATATCCTGCGCATATCTCGTTCAAAAATGATAAACGCGCTTTGGTTCTCGTGTGGAGAAATCGCCTGAGGGAAATCTATCAGCACAATATCTCCCTCCCAATAAAGAACATTATATGCTGAAAGATCAGCATGCACCCGTTCGTTGGCGAGAAGGAGCTCAATATTGTAAATAATGCGCTCAAACAGCAGCCGCGCTTCTCCAGAATCTAGCTCAATTGAATTTAAAGTCGGCGCAGCGCCCCATTGATCCCCGATGAATTCCATCAGAATCGCGTTGTTCCCACTTGCATAAGGAATTGGAATATCTGCACCAGCAGCTTGTAGAACCTTCATTGTCTTAAATTCATGTTCCAACCAGGATACATGCATCACCTCCCGTCCATAATCCGAGCGCTGTTGGAGCGCCTTGACCATTTTCTCCCTGACGATAGGGATCCCTGATTCGTCCAATTCTGCTCTGCCTTCACGATAGAGATGATCATTCCTCAAGTTGCGGAAGCGCCGTGGCCGGTAGACCTTTGCTGCCAGGAAATCCCCAGTCACAGCAGAATTGGTACCAGGCACACACTGGTATACGGAGGCCTCCTTGCCACCTTTTACCAATCGCAGAATGTCTGAGAACCACTGCATATCATGATATATGCCCAGTGAATTTAATATCCAGGCTCGCTCATGGCGGGAAGCCTCATAAGTGAAGTTGTAATCTCTGATTTCATCCTTTTGTTCAATCAAGGATGCCAGCTGTTCATCCCGGGATTTACTCTCCGCACTGCGTTTAATTCTCCATGGTTTTGAGGAACGAGCTATTGGTACATTTTTGATCCTGGGCAAACCCTCAAATTCTTCGTATTCTTCGTATTGCTCCATTGTTTAGTGTTCCTTATAATTGAAAAATCCCACAGTTGATCTTCATCCTGTGGGATTGGATACAGATTTCTCAACAAAATCAGTCAGAAAACCTGATATATATCAAAACACCACAGGGCTTGCGCACCTGTGGTGAGTTATTACTGGAAATGTTCAGCAATTCCTATGGGAATTCACCAGGAGGCGCGCGCATTATGAAAACACAGACATCAATCGATTTTTGCATAATACTGTCAAGCCTCCTTTTCCTCAATTTTCGAACAAAATCTGATAAAAGTTTACCAAGCTTTCAAATTCCAGTCAAGAATCAGGTTATCCAGTTGAACTACACGGATTTACTTGTATTCCTCCCATGGAATGCCGGTCTCCCAATAAAAGTCAAACAAGGATTTAAAGGTATTCACAGCACGAGGATCGTCAGTTGCTAAATTATATTCTGCTAAACCTTTTTCTCCCCAGGCACTGTAATGTAGATTTTGACTGCCAACGATTAAAACTTCATCATCGATTAGGAAGGCTTTGGCATGCAATCGTCCTTCAAAGAACCGGATCTCTACAAATTGATCTAATCCGCGCAGCTCCAGTTCCCGGGTAAACTCTTTCGCTGCGATCCCGTTTTCCATCCCATTGCTATTGATCTTCTCAACCAGCACCCTGACTTTAGTTTGATTTTCTTCAACCGAGGTCATAATAGCTTTCATATAGTCAAGCGCGTTACCATAGTTGCAAACATTGTCATTGAGCATGTCCAAGGCACAAATCAGCTCCAGGGAAAAATTAACCTCCAGGATATCAAGAGACTCCTGGGCTGAAGATAATGCTGCCAGGATAACATCATCGGACTCTTTGAATTCTATATTTCTATTTAAGGAAAATGCGTTGCTTAATTCACCCGACCGTTCAGGCAAGAAGTATTTTTTTACTTCTGGGACATGCGTTGCCTCGCCCTGTCCGCGAGTACAATCCCGGGTCCATAAGATACTCGGAGCGGGAGACAAATCAGGACAATGTAATTGGTTTGCTCCTTGCCAGTAATCATCAAAAGTAGCTAAAACCTGCTGGGCGATTGGTCCGGAGATAATCATTCCCAGATCATAAAGATCACCGCCTTTGTTGGAAGGATGGTCAAATGGGAAATGTAGATATCCATAATTAAATCCTGCACCAATCGCAATTTTTCCATCCACGACAATGAATTTTGTATGGCTGTGAGGATACACTCCTTCGTAATTCGCCACTTCAACTTTCCAACCAATATTAGGATCAACCATCTTGTCTACACCGGCATTTCTTAAATCATCTATTACGTTCCAGATTTGCTCACCCCATTCAAGTTTTGAGAGCTCTGGGTAATTTCCTAAGAGGATACGCACGGTTAATCCTCTCGGATAACGGGATGGGTCCTCTTTGATCTGCTGGTAGAGCTTCGCTATTTCACGTGTATAGACACTGCCCGGATTTAATCCTTGACCCTCATCATCGGCTGCCCATTCCATTACAGCGAGGACTAGTTCATAGTCAACCTGGCTGGCTATATTTGAAACATTGTCGAATCCGCCATTTTCACTTGGTGGCTGAAGACTATATTCTGATTCAGGATTTGGCATAAATACCAAACCGATGTAATTATTCAAGCAAAATGGTGCCTGATCACCTTGAGATAAATAGGAGCCGCTTTCGATCACATCCAGCATCACCTGTCCAATCTCCCCTAGATCATCCCTGGAACATGAATAAAATGGCTGAGAAGCCGAATTCAACCTTTGACCTGCATCATCACGCCACAATATATACTGGTCCCCGCTTCCCTTGCCGGCAATTACTGGCATAGCGTGTTCTTCAGTCTCTACAACGATGGCTGGTTCGGACCAGAGTCTGTCTGATTTAATGCTTTCGTAAATCACGTTGGCATCAGATACAATATTAAAATTATTCCTGATTTCATTAGAAAACCAAACAAGATGGACCTCGCCTGTTTCCGCCAGTGACATTGTTGGCCGGCTGCTGCACTGCGGAAATTCCAAAATATCTACCAGGCCAGATTCAGCATCCTTGATCCGGATTTTTTCATCACTATCGCACCAGGAAAAATAAGTTGTCCCGTCGGGGAGATTGAATACATTCGGTGAATTCCCGCTGCCGATAGAATGAGGAGATCCCCATTGCTGGCCCATATATTCCATTTGATAAACTGTTTCTTCATTGACATCTGATACCGAAAAAACTGCGTTGTATTCACCATCAGGTCCCCCGCTCAACCTTGGTTGAAATTGTTTTAATGAGCTCACACTGATACTGGGTCCTGGGTGACATCCTGAATTTGAAGTTGAAGGTTCCTGTCCGATCTCCCAGGTTGAATAAAATAAGAGGTTATCTTCACTGCTCCACATGACCATAGTGGAATCATCTCCAGCGCTAGAGATTACAGGCCAATCATATGCGAGACTTGAATCATCCGTTATGAATTCCTCGCATGTAGTCTCATCCAGGTTAGATAGGACGACCGGCTCACTGCAAGTCTCGCCATCACAGCTTCGATACAGGATGTTGGATCCTTCAATCGTTACTTCAGTCCACACAATGTGACTTAAGCCTTGCTCATCCACCGATACTTCTGGGTGGATAGCATTGAATTCTGAGTTGATGGAAACAAGCAATGGATCTCCCCAACGGTTTTCCCCATTCCCGGAATTGGTCTGAGTCGCAAGGAATATTCTAGATATCCCATTATCATCTTCTGACCACACTGCGGCTACGTCTCCCGAACTCGATGCTGAGGCGCTGTAGCCTGCATCCGTCGTCGAAACCAGCTGGCGTGACAATACCCTACCCTGCTCCCAATGGACTCCAGCCGTGTCTATATCAATCTGGGATGAGACTGAACCCGGTTGAAAGGTAAGAAATTTAACCAGCTGCCGGTAATTGGATACTATGAAGAATGCCAAAAGCAGACCTGCAAGTACACCTGCTATCTTTACCCACCTTGCTGGCTCATCGGGTGCATTGTCGACCCGCCATTGGGTGACCCATTCAAAAACCCAACCCAAGAATAAACCACCCATGCCAAAGAATACGAAGGTGAGCAGCGGCAGGAGAATCGTGAAATTCGGCAGCTCTTCCCCCAAAGACGCCGGGTAATATGCAAGCCTTATTCCGTAACCAATTGCTGCTCCCCCAAAACCAAATCCAATAATCGATGCTAACAGAATGCGCCAAACCTGGCGCCAATCAATCGTTGATAATCCTAGAATCAGCCCAAAAATTATTCCGAAAATTATTCCATAAATCCCAAAAACAAGGATTTGACCTGTCGGATCCCGATCCAAACCATTGTTGTACAAAGCGAGAATTACTGTGAACAGGAGTAACGGGATGATTAAAAAAGCTTCCGTCAATCCCGTGGCAATTGCGGTCCTCCAAATATATTTCTTCCTCGGATATATCGGATCGATTAAGCTCAGTGCGTAACCGCCAATTGCGCCTCCTGCACCAGTTGTGATACCAATTCCTAGGAGGAGTAATATGATTATCGTTAGTAGTAAAACCAGACTTTGGCCTTCTGGAACGAACCTCAATGGCCAGCTTAGAACCTGGCTGCGGATCAATAAGAACAAAGCAAAGTTTCCGATCACCCCTCCGACTCCAAATCCCAATCCGCTTAATAAGATACTCTTCAAGTAATTTGTTTCTTTACGTTCCATTTTCCCTCAGACTTCCATCGCGATTGAGTTCATACCGATATAGTGATTAGGTGTTCAATTCAAGGAAATTTATCCTGCGAGATTCCCCATCAGAAATGATTATTTATCGAATAAATAATTATAGTTTAGAGGACTTCATGCGTAAATGCTGACCCGATCTGGAGACTGGCATGGTGAATTCAAATTTATTGACCTCGAGGCAATATTCCAAATCCACCAATGGATATTCTGCCATATCTGGATTTCGAAATAAACGACCCGGCGTTGAATTCCTTGCCCTTTCAAGGAACGTTTCAGGATCAACTTTTTGGTTTGATAATAGGGCTTGAATATAATCTGCACAAGCTTGATCTTCATCTCCCCAACCACCTGGACGTTTTCCCGTGATAACAAAATTCACCTCAAGGGGGGATAGTCTATCTATGTACCAAACTGTTGCACCAGCATTGCAAAAGCTGGTGGTAATTAATGTGTCCGCATGAATGCTTTCCACAACCCCCTGTGTGCCGGATGTTGTCCTTTGAATCATAGGGATACCAGATAAATCCACGCCATCAAATTGGGCAGGTGAGTTCCCGTAATCGAATCCATCTACCTGCAGACCGTCTACTTCTCCCATTATCCTCGAATAATCGATCTCTTCCTTCAATGCAAATGCATCTTCAACTTTGCTGACAAGATGGATTACACCTGCCCCTGCAGCGAAGGCATAAGCAGCGGTTGAAAAAGCGCGCAGTACATCAATAACAACCACGAACCCGGTCGCAGATTTACAGTTTTCCAGGGTAAAGTGATGAAATCTCAGATTGCTCTCCCTTTAATATCACAATCAAGACTGCCAAGTCTATAGATTATAAGTCACAATAGATGCTTTTCATGATATTGTGATTATCATCATATATTTTACTCATTTTGTCTGAGATCAAAACACATTCCCTTTCTCCACCAAAACAATCCATTTCCGACTTGTTTCATGGGAAAATGACTCCACTGAAATTGGACTGTTGGAGGGTTGACAACAAAAAAGCGACCGCGAACAATATTCGCAGTCGCCAATATTATTATTTATGATTGTGGGCTAGATACTACCGCGCAAATGACTCAGGAATTCATTGCGGGTCTTATCGCTCTTCTTGAAGCATCCCAGCATTGCACTGGTGACCATTGAGGCTTCCTGCTTCTTTACACCTCTCATCATTGAGCACATATGATTGCCCTCAATGACGACAGCAACCCCTTGTGGGTTTAATATTTCCTCGACCGTGTCTGCAATTTGACGCGTCATTCTTTCCTGGACCTGCAAGCGCCTCGCAAACATCTCAACAATGCGGGGGATTTTCGACAGGCCGATTACTTTCTCAGATGGGATATAGGCAACGTGGGCGCGGCCAAAAAACGGCAGCATATGGTGCTCGCACATGCTGTAAAACTCTATGTCCTTGACAATAATCATTTCATCATAAGCAACATCAAACAAAGCACCATTAACCAGTTTCTCAAGGTCGACATCATATCCACCAAGTACTTCTGAATACATCCTTGCGATGCGATCGGGAGTTCCTTCCAATCCTTGACGATCCGGATCCTCCCCGACATTGGCTAAAATAGTCCTAACTGCGTGCTCAATGTTGTCTTTCCTCTCAAAATCATGATACTCTTCTTCTGTCTTGTGACCATTTCCCCCAAAATCGATCTCCTCATGGACACTAACATTATTTAACCAAACCAAATCATTCTCAGGTTTATTATTAGACATATTTTTCTCCTTCAAAAAACCTCGGTTTTACTGTACTTAGGTAAATCGAGGTCATAGTATACTCAAATACATAGACGAAGTTAATCTGGTAAATCTTACCAGAATTAACTTATTAATCTGTTAATAGTTTATATGATCACAAATACTCTGAGATTAATAAACCTGTCTCTCCCCCAGGAAATAATAATGACATTTAGCTCAATATCGCGGGACATAATATAAATTGAGCTTTAGTTAGTATTCAAGCGTAAAATTTATTCTGGGAATTCAAATGCAACCTTGATAGCTTTACCTTGCTTCTTGTGATCAGTAACTGAAAATGCCTGCTTATAATCATCGAGTTCAAATTTATGGGTGACCATCCAACCAAGATCAACTTTGCCATTTACCATCAGATCGATGGCTAAATTAAAAGCCTTCCATTGCTGACCCTTGTACTCTTCAGCATGGTTGTACAGGTAAGCGGCTTTGACCTCCAAATCCTGCGTGAAAATTGGTGTCCAATCCAGGTTTTTCACAATTCCTGGTTCACCAACAAAAACAACCTGACCCCCGTTTTTGGTTAATCGCATTGCATCATCTAATGACGAATTGCTTCCAACACAGTCAAATACGCGGTCAACGCCACCCATTACTAAAGGTTTACCCATCACAGGATTTTTCAAATCTGCACCGGTCAATTCCACCACATCATTATAATAACTGCTGTCTCTCGATCCCCGTATGACCTGCGTGGCCCCAAGTTTTGCTGCTGCATCAGATTGAAATCCATAACGGGATATTGCAATGATTTCGGCATTGGAACCCAGTGCACGTAATGCAGCCACCATGCATAAACCAATAGTGCCAGCTCCAATGATTAATACTTGTTCGCTGTCTTGTGGGAAGTTTTGCAGCGCAGCGTGCAACCCGATAGCAAATGGCTCAACCATCATTCCATTTTCATCGCTGATGTGATCAGGCACCTTATACAGCTGTTCTTGATGGGCAACAAAATATGGGGCCCAGCTGCCTCCAGTATCATGACAAAGTCCCGTGGATATTCCAGGAGAAATGCTCCCTTGAGTTATGTTAATACATCGATTAATTTCACCTTTTTCACAGTATGGGACACAGCTCATTAATGCCTCTCGGTTTGCACCATAATGATGGTTCAACTACCACCCGGTCACCAACCTCCCAATTCGTCACCTTGGGTCCAATTTTTTCAATGCGACCTAAATTCTCATGTCCTATCACGAAAGGAAATGTTATTAATGGAGTTGAGTATGTGCTGGCAGTCAGCTTCACAGCTGACATATCAGTCCCGCAAATACCACCCAAGCGGGTCTTTACCACCACCCAATCATCACCTGGTAGATGTGGATCTGGAATTTCTCGATATTGGGTGCATGTCATCCCTGACCAGTAAAAATTTGATGATATCTTACCAAGCCCAAGACCCAGAATATAGCGAGGAATGGTGAAGTTAAATTGTATAGCCTTCATCTTGAAATTTCGTCTCCATCGATGGGATTTTCAATCGGATTGTTTACCCAAGTGTACCAAGTCTTTCGATATGCAATCTACTCAGCTAGAAAGGAATTTTATTGGAATTTATTCAGAAGGTAACTATATCAAAGACAATGAATCACCAAATTACAAGGAAAACTTCCAAAGGTTAAAATTATTGGCCTTGGAAGTGTGATCTTAGTACTCAACAATCCGGGGCAATTTCTTTGCTTGTTTCACCCAATCTTTAATTTGGTCTTCAGTCGGTAGCTTTCGGACCAATTTCTTTTTCTTGTTCATGTCAACTACAGACACATATAGATTCGAAGGATTGCGCTGAGCTAATTCAACCACGGTATCAACACCTGCTTCTTCAAGCAGATCAGAATATTCTTCTCCGACCCCTTTGATCCGGAAGAGATCAGCCAGATTGACCCATTCCAAAATCAGGGTTTTGGATATACCAGATTTTTCGGCTACTACTTTTCTTCCATTAGGTGTTCGACCCCTTTCTAAAAGGGTTTCAGTTGTACTGATTCCAATCATTTTCAGTTTCGTAGCGTATTTCTCACCGATCCCTTCAATTTTATTTAATGATGCCATCATTATGCTCCTAGTAATTATTAATATATAATCGAAAAATAAATGAATAAAATTGATCCGGTTTTTGATCAGTTTTCTTGGTGAGTCTAATTTCTTCTCCTTTACTCGCTATCTATTCCATTTCCCTCCAAATTAGTATCCATAGAAAGGCTTTCGGATACATAATCTTGATCGTCATTGGATTGAGTACCGAATCCATGAGCACCTGATAAATTTCTCTGGTAAAGAATTAGCAACCATATAATCAAGATCACGATTGAAAGCAGCAGAAACCATTCCCAACTGGATAATCGGATCATCTCGATCTCATTTACAGGACCTGACTCCTGCAGAACAATTGGAACTAAATACCTCATCAATTTACCGGATGAAATAAGAAAAATCAATTCAATTCTCCTGTAAAACGCTGATAATCAAACAATAGAAAAATGTTCATTTTTCACCACGAGCCGCCCTTATTTGAATTCGACGCAATTGTATCATAATCATAAAATTTACTCTGCAATATGAATTTGATAAGAAAATAGCACCACCTCACGCTTTATCCTTGATCAATATTATTCCTATATTGGTAAATATGATTTCCATATATCCCTCCGAATCAAGATTTTTCTATCTCTTATAGTCAGAAGCAAGATTGAATTATTTCGAAATATAGATATACTAAAGTTGGAAAATACCTGATGAGAGAAAACTATCCCTACTTTCCAGGAAGACAGTTGGATGAGAGCGGTCTTCTTTCCAGATTTTTACCGCCAATCCCGGAAGATCTCATCTATCCTTGGATAGATAACCGCGTACCAACTGGTTCCCTGATATTTGATCCATTCGGTGCCTCGCCTGACTTAGCCCTTCAAGTAGCCAGGGGTGGTTATAAAGTCCTTACCTGTGTAAACAATCCAATTGCCAGATTCTTAATCGCTTTGGAGGCAAATCCTCCTTCAGAAGATGATTTCAGCTCGGCATTAGCTGAGCTAGCGCGAAGCAGGATTGGAAACGAGCGATTGGAGATCCACTTAGCAAATTTGTACCAGACCGAGTGTTCCAAATGTGGCAATCCCGTAATCGCGGAGGCATTTATTTGGGAAAGGGATGCCAGTTCTCCACATTCGAAAATCTACGATTGCATACATTGCGGTGATAGTGGAGAACGCCCGGTGGTACAGTCTGATATTGATTTATCAATTAGTTTTCCAGCCACATCCATGCATCGTATGAGGATCATCGAGCGAATCTCGCCGACAGATGAAACAATACGCAGGAACTTGGCTGAGGCACTTTCAGTTTACCTACCCCGTGCATTATATGGATTGGTAACGCTGGTGAACCGGCTGGAATCTCTACGGGTATCTTCACCTCAAGATGATCCCACAAACGCTATCAGGCAAAACTGCCTCATCGCGCTCGTCTTATTCGCATTAGATTATGGAAATAACCTTTGGACTCACCCCTCCGGGAGAGCTCGTCCCAAGCAATTATCTGCATCACCAATTTTTCGAGAAAACAATATCTGGTTTGTCCTGGAAAAAGGCGCGTTGCAATTACCCAGCCGGCTTGATCCAGTCAATATCTCTGTCTATCCCAACCTTCCCCAAGAAAAAGGTGGGATATGTGTATTCGAGGGTCCTCTTAGAAATCTTTGTGAAGAACTTGACTCAACCTCGTTCGATGATTTGGCCAATCTCAGTGCAGTTATTACCGCAATACCGCGGCACAACCAGGCTTATTGGACTTTGTCAGCGTTATGGGCTGGATGGATTTGGGGGCGAGAAACTCTTGGCGAATTTATATCTGTTCTGTTCCGCCGGCGTTATGATTGGTCTTGGCATTGCGCGGCTTTAAACAATGCATTCAGCACAATCGAAAGAATGGTGATTGAACATACTCCAGTGTTGGGTTTAATTCCAGAAGCGGAGTCCAATTTTATCCAATCTACAATCGTCGCTGCTGGCCAATCCAATTATTCAATGAAAGGCATCAGTTTGCGGGCAGATAAACACTTTGCCCAAATTCATTGGGATTCTCATCGAGAATCAGAAAAGCAGATCACTGCACCATTTGTATTAGAGGATCAAATGCAGAAGTTGGTTGTTAGTTCTGCTATCAACTATTTGGATCAGCGTGGGGAGCCAGCCCCATATATCACCCTTCATGCAAATGCACTATTCAACTTAGCAAATAATAAGGGCATATCCGAAGGGCGAAGCACGTCTTCTGCGGAGGAATATTCTCGAATTCAGCATCTGATTGAAAAATCCTTAACCTATCAGCACGGATTCTTGAGGCATGGTGGCAGCGAAAAATCATTGGAAAATGCCATTCTTTGGCATCAGGAAATTAATGAACCCGAAAGCATGCTCTCTGACAGAGTTGAATCGAAAATCAGGCAATTGATAGATGATCGAGAAGGAATAGAACTCAGCAGCTTTGATCATTTGGTATGTGAGATTTTCCGGGGCATGATGACACCTGATTTTGGGCTGGTCAACAATTGCATCGATTCCTATTGTAAAAAGGATGATTTTCAAAGTGGTTCAATCGTTTTCAGGGAACAGGACAAACCAGGTAAACGCAGTCTGGAGATTGCTTCAAACTGTTTAGCGCTGCATGACCTTGGATCAAATCTAGGTTTTTCGACAAGCGGTGACAATCCGGTTATTTGGAATTTACAAAAAGAGATTTCCCATGTATTCTTTGTGGTATCAACGGCTGAGATTGGTAATATAGTTTTCAATAGTCCTTATCCAGCGAACAAATCTATCTTGGTAATTCCTGGAGCTCGATCAAAATTATTATTGTATAAAATTCGAAAGAATTTTTATTTGAATCAGATTATCAACCAGGGATGGCGGTTTCTAAAATTCCGTCACTTGCGTCATCTTCTTGATTCTCCAACTCTGACCAGGGAAAACCTGGATATTGAACTTAATCTAGATCCCTTGACAGAATCACCAGCCCAGATGAGATTACTATAAGGATGTATGATGGCAATAGACACGCAACCTGAACAAATTACGACAATACAGAGATCTGCAGCTCCAGGCTGCCTAATCCAGGCTCTATGGTTTGTATTCATCGGATGGTGGTTGGGGGCTCTATCAATTGCTGCTGCCTGGTTCTTAAACATCACGATTATAGGCTTACCTTTGGGTATGGCGATCCTAAATAATATCCCCCGCTTTTTATCTCTTCAACCACCGAGAAAAGAATTCCAGGTAATTCAATCAAATGGGAATACATTCGTAGCAGCAGCTAATCTGCCTCAACGAAATTTCCTGTTGAGAGCCTTTTACTTTCTCATTGTTGGTTGGTGGTGGAGCGCGATCTGGCTGCTAATAGCTTACCTGCTTTGTATTACCGTTATCTTGATTCCACTCAGCCTGCAAATGTTTAGATTAACACCCTTCATGACGACTTTAAAAAGGTATTAATCAGCCACCAATTCACCAATCCGTGCTGCAATGTGTTTACCACACTGACTGACTTGGTAATCAATTCCACCACATCGATGCTGATATTCTGGTGGCAAACGGACTACTTGCGAAAAATGAATTCGTAACTCGAAGACATTAGCTGTGTTTTTATATCTGTGCAGCCGTTTGTCAACAAGAAATAAATGACACATTTGGCATAATTCTAAATACAATTGTTGATACCAATAAATAATTACTAAGGAGATGAATAATGGATATTGGCAAAGCTTTTTCTTACCCTTTCGAGGATGACGAATGGTTGACCAAGCTCTTACTCGGAGCTGTAGTGTCTGCGGTACCCATTCTTAATTTCGCCTGGACGGGCTACACCATTGATATTTTAAAGAACGTCGCCGATGGTTACTCACGGCCAATGCCGGATTGGAGTGATTTCGGTGACAAGTTTGTAAAAGGGTTTTTTATTTGGGTGGCTGGTTTTATATATACCCTACCAGCATTCATTGTCGGCTGTCTTCCCCTCGCACTGCTAATAATCCCTGTCAGCAGTGAGATCAGCACGGAAGGAGTCAGCAACCCCAATACCTTGTTTTCGATTGTTTCGGGCATTGGCATCCTTTTTCTATGCATAATCGTACTTTATTTGCTGGCGTTCAGCTTCTATTTTCCAGCAGTGTATATTAACTTTGCTCGTAAAGGCACTTTCGGTTCCTGCTTCGAAATTGGCGAGATCATCAAGATTGTCTCCCAGAATACGAGCAAGTACCTGACCGCCTGGTTAGTTGCAATCGTTGGAGGAATAATTGTTGGGATAATAGTTATGATTGTATCGTTTGTGCTGGCACCCATCCTTTGCATCGGCTGGTTGCTAAGCTGGGTGATCAGTGCGCTGGCGAGTGTTTATATCTTTGCAATCTATGCCCATTTATTTGGACAGGTGGTTGCTGAAGAAACATTAGACATTGTACCGAGCGAATAGATTTATCCTGACTGCTAAAACGAAAAAATCTGCCAATAGGCAGATTTTTTTTATGGATTATTCGTTGCTGATGGAATAGGTGTCCAAAATGGATCGATCGGTGTGGATGAGGGTGTTGCGGTATCCTGCGGTGTTGGAGTAATCGTCGGAGTGTTTGTCGGTGTCGGTGTTTGAGTCAACGTTGGAGTTAGTGTGAATGTGGGTGTAGGCGTGAAAGTTGGCGTTGGTGTAAAGGTCGGTGTTGGAGTTGGTGTGGGGAGTTGGTACTTGAATATCCAGGTACATTTTTATCTCGGCATAAGTTTCCTTGACACTGCGTAAAAATAGCCTCAGGGTGATTCCACCAGCAGGAAATTCTTCCAGATCCCACTCATAGATTTTTCCTACCTCATTGATGGGCACGCCTTCTCTTTTAAGCTGCTCCCATTTTACGGGTTTGTCACCAAGCCCATACTCCAAGCGATAAAATTCGAAATCAGCTGTAGCTCCAGCCTGGCCAAATATTTCCAATGGATTCTGGATGATCTTATCTCCATCTCTGGGAGAAGTAAACTGGAGCAGAGGTCGGGGGTCTTCAAGGGTACATTTACGCTTTGGAACAAAGAATAATGGATTCGAGAATCCGTTATTTTCAGCCCAAGATTTTCCATTGGAATCCTTCCTCAACCATTTCACAGCCCAGGGATCATCTACATTGGCTGCTAATTTTTCATCAACAAACTTATCACAGGCCGGCGAGGCTTCCAAGCCTGTCCAGGTATCCACCAAAACCTTCTTCCACAAATCTTCATTCTTTGGTAAAGGAGGTTGGTCTGCGGCGAAAAGCTCGCTGCGCTGGACGGGGCATTTATTGGATGGTTCAGTTCCAGAAACAGCGCATATAATCCTTTCGACAATCCCACCAGGACGGATGAACGGTGTTGGATTTGCTCCAGTGATTCGGTTCGCGGATTCACTCATGAATTCAGCCCATATCGGGGCTGCGCCTGTTAACCCATCGATATTCTGCATTGGTGTATAGTCAGCATTACCAACCCATACTCCGACCGCCAGCTCAGGAATATAGCCCATTGTCCAATTATCTCGAAAATCATTGGTCGTGCCAGTCTTGGCAGCTGCCTGAAATGGTAGATTTACAACAGAATTGGGTCCAAATGCCGGTGTCCGTGCTCCATTATCGGAAAGAATAGATGAGATTAGATAGGCATGCTCGGGCCGTATTACCTGTTCTCCGGTTGGAGGGCTGTATTGATAAACGGTATCACCATTGAAATCGACAATCTGGGTAATTGCCACCGGGGGCACGCGTCGACCGCCATTCGCGAAGGTCGCATATGCCCCGGTCAATTCAAGCAGGGTTACCTCCCCACCTCCCAGGGTCAATGAAAGACCATAATCATCGCGATTTAATGTGCTGATTCCCATCCGTTCAGCAAATGAAATAAAACCATCCTCTGCTTGTGTGTCGGGGTTGTCATATATCCCAACATAATCCAGTGTCTTAACCGCAGCTACGTTATAGGAGTTCGCCAATGCAGTGCGTACTGTCACCGGACCATGGAAACGATCATCATAATTGACTGGCTTGTAGGGAGGCCGGGTGTCATTTGGATCACCTGATGGAGGAAATTCCGAAGGTACATCCCAAATAAGCGTTGCTGGAGTCCAGCCCTTCTCAAATGCTGCGTTATAAGTTAGCGGTTTGATTGACGACCCGGGTTGGCGAGGGCTGATGGACATGTTCACCTGACCATCAATCTGTTCATCATAGAAATCTGCCGATCCAACCATCGCCAAAATCTCTCCAGTGTTTGGTCGGATAGCAACTAAGCTTCCATTGCCGGCATTCCGGTCGGCGAGTGCATCAACTTGGTTGGCGACAATTTCTTGTGCGATCTCCTGTAGACCAGGATCAAGCGTAGTGTAAACTTCGAAACCTGAGCGATAAATAGTTTGTGCGTCAAATTGGGATTCTAGCAAAGATCGGACATATGTGACCCAATGTGGATATCGCATCTTGATATCAGGCGATCTAAATTCATACTCCATTAATTCGTTGGTAGCGTTAGCAACAATGAGTGCATCGACACATATCCTCTGAGGGCTGTTGCTTACAAAAATGCAGCCCTGTTCCTGGCTTGCCTCATACATCAAGAATAGCACTTGTTCATAGCGGCCCATCGTGACATCGCGGTTTGTATGAACATCGTAAACAGATGGTGCCTGGATCAACCCCGCCAGGAAAGCGGCCTGCCCAAGTGTTAACTTGTCAGCTGAGGTTCCAAAATATGTCTCGGAAGCAGCTTCCACACCATATGCCAGGTTGCCAAAGTAGGCATCATTGATATACAGTTCCAGGATTTCATCTTTGGTGTAGCGCCTTGTGATCTCAGCGGCAAGAATTGCTTCACGCACCTTGCGCATGTATGTAATTTCAGATCGTTCTTCAGGTGTGAACAGGAGCATGCGTGCTAATTGCTGGGTGATTGTTGAGGCGCCAGAGACAGTTTCTCCTCCCTGGTAATTCTGCAGAAATGCACGTCCAATGGCAGTTACATCAAACCCCGGATGGCTGTAAAATCCCTTGTCCTCTGTCGCTACCACCGCTGATACCAGGTATGGAGAGATATCGTCAAGGCTTACATAGGATCTCCTACCAGCGTTCGGATCCAAAATTTCATACAGGATATTTCCATTCCGATCAAGGATGCGGGTGGTTTCAAATTGAGCTGCTTTCTGACGCAAATCATCCACCGGAGGTAAGGTTGCTGCGATGCGGTAGTATTGGAATAATAAGGCAGACACGCCTATTATTCCTACGATAACCATTAGGAACAGCCCGATTATTGATCCTCTGAGCAAGCATCCTACTCCGCGATCTAAATCTATTGCTCGTCCATTATCCTTCGCTGTGCCATTCTGGACTTGGGGGAAATTTTCGTGCACTTGAGGTGTGTTAGAAATCGACTGTGGGGTTGTACTGCTATTAGAGACTCCGAGAGCTACCGCTGCAGCTCCTGCAGCGCGCACAGTTGTTATGCTATCTGGAGATTCATCTTGGGTGTTCCCGGTTAGTGATGAATCAATTTTTGATTGTTCTCCTGTTGGAGTACGACTCTGGGAAATGATGATCGGTTGGGTATCTTCCGTTCCAGGCACTTCTTCCCGCTTGCTTTCCTGTTGCATAGAATCAGGATCCTGCGAAACTTTGCCATCTGGGTTGTACCACCCCCTGGCTGAAGATGTAGAGTAAATATCCGTTGTATCCGATGTATCTTCGATAGATTCTTGACTTAATTCACTTTGCTCATCTTTAGCAAGGAATGCTGGTAAATCTGTAGGATCTAAACTCTCATTTAGTTTTATATCCCCCTCACTATGTTGTTCATTTTGCTGGTTTACATTTTCTGGGTTTTCTCCATCTGGTGGGAACAGATCCTCACGTGATTCTTCATCAGAGCTTATTGAATTTTCTTGTTCGGTTTCATTTGAGCCTGATCCGACCTCTCCCGGCGAGCCATTCTTCTCGTCAGGTTCTTCTATTCTTTCTTCTTCGGAATAATTGAGGTCAGGATCTTGCATGGTCTCACTCTGGGGACGACGTTACCAGGATTTTCCATACCCCCTTCATAACAACATCGTCATTTTGGTTGATAAGCCTGATGTCGATATTCACTGCCCCGCCTCCAAGCCTGGGTAGCGGTTTAGCATCAAGGACCTTTAGATCGACATGCACCGTATCCCCGATAAAAATAGTCTTTACAAATTTCCAATTTACAATCTCGCGAAAGGCAATCACAGTTCCTTCAAGAACTCCTGTTCGTACCACCAATCCAGATAAGATAGCAAGTCCCAGCAGGCCATGAGCCACGCGCTCACCAACGACAGTCCCTTTGCTGAATTCCGCATCGGTATGTATCTGGGTATAATCACCCGATAATCCAGCGAATGATACGATATCGCTCTCCGTAACTGTCCTCCCAGGACTTGTAAAACTCATCCCTACTTCGAATTCCTCAAAGTATTTGCCTCGCCGTAAGTCTGTCATTTCTCCTCCGTCATAAATTTTGCAAATAAATTATGTGATGTAGGTTCTACCTCATTTGGTAACTTCACCCAGCAGTAAAAACACAATTTAATGCAGAAATTTACGATAATTATTGGAAATTTCAAAGCAAAATTCATCCAGGGAAGTTATAAAAATTATATCATGCAGGCATATTGTGTATTTCTCTCTAAGTTTTCCTTAACCCACATACCTGTTTGCGGGTTGTGATAGAATGAATTCAGCAGCAACCAACACTAAATAGACGAAAATTATTCTTATGAAGTTCCCTGATCCAATTTCAGACCGGACTCTGGTTGGATAGGATTAAATTGTCTCTCAAGAAATATCATTCGAATAAGCATACCTTTCAGGGCATCGGAAACTCAAAGCAATGTCAGATTCAGGTAAAACTGTTGTCGCAGCAGCATTAGGTGAATGTGTACATGTTGCTGGCGTGATGAAATTCATCCGCATTGCTGAAGAAGCAGGCTGGCGGACGATATTCCTTGGTCCATCCGTTTCGATAAATAAATTAATTGATGTAGCTGAAAAAGAAAAAGCCGATCTTGTCGGGGTTTCGTATCGTTTGACCCCAGAAACAGGCGAACGGCTTCTGGGAGAATTCGCAGAAGCAGCAGACGATCTGCACAGCCGAGGAGTACGTTTCGCATTCGGTGGAACCCCACCTGTCGCCGCCCGGGCGAAGAATTTGGGGTTCTTTGACATAGTTTTTGAAGGTGGTGAACCCCCCGAATCTGTTTTGATGTATTTGAAAGGAAATATAGCTGATTTAGAAAATGAGGCCGATTTTCCCCAAACGACAATCGAACGTATCCGATGGAAATCTCCTTATCCACTTTTACGGCATCATTTTGGGCTCCCAACAATGGAAGCAACACTCGAAGGTATTCAGGAGATAGCCGAGGCGCATGCGATTGATGTCCTTTCATTAGGGATCGATCAGGATGCTCAAGAAAATTTCTTCCATCCAGAAAAACAAGATCCTCGCCAGAAAGGAGCTGGCGGAGTACCAGTCCGTTCAGAGGAAGATTATCGGGCTCTTTTCGCTGCCAGCAGGCGGGGAAACTTCCCTTTGCTGCGCACCTACTCAGGTACAGATGATTTTCTTGATCTTGCTGAGATTTTTGTGGATAGCATAAACATAGCCTGGTGTGCGATCCCTTTATTTTGGTTCAACCAGATGGATGGTCGCGGTCCATGGGATTTAGAAGGATCTATTCGTGAACATCAGAAATTGATGGCATGGTATGGTAAAAGAAATATTCCAGTTGAATTGAACGAACCCCACCATTGGGGGATGCGAGATGCTCCAGATGTCATATTCTGCGTATCTGCCTATCTTTCGGCTTACAATGCGAAGAAATTTGGGGTAAAAGACTACATAGCTCAGCTGATGTTCAATAGTCCACCAGGACTATCAGATGCAATGGATCTGGCCAAAATGCTGGCAGTATTGGATTTGATAGCTCCATTGGCCGATAAAGACTTTCGAATTTGGAGACAGACCCGGACTGGCCTGTTGAGTTATCCAGTCGATATTGATGCCGCCAGGGCGCATCTGGTTGCCAGCATTTATCTGCAAATGTCACTAAAACCTCATATCGTACACATTGTCGGACACACTGAAGCAGATCACGCCGCAACCTCAGCAGATGTTATCCAAGCCTCTAACCTGGCGCGCAGGGCAATCGACAACGCTCTTGCAGGGCAGCCTGATATGCGCGCTGATCCATTAATAAAAGAAAGGAGTGATCAATTAGTTGAAGAAAGTAAAATCACAATTCAAATTATTCAAGATCTGGCAACCCCAGATTCTGCTGATCCGCTAATTGATCCTGGAATACTTTCGCGTGCAGTCAAGATGGGCATTTTGGATGCACCTCATCTCCGCAATAACAAATTTGCATCAGGAAAAATCAATACACGGATTATTGGCGGATCCTGCGTCGCAATTGACGATTCTGGTAAACCCATCAATGAAGGCGACCGTATTAATCAACTGCCTACCTCGCTAAGAGATAATGCAGGGTAATATTTCAACAGGGGAATTCCTATTAAGGAGGCAACATGGTCAATTCAACCAGGTATTCCGTGCTGGGAGCGGGAAATGGGGGCAAAGCAATGGCTGCTCATTTATCATTGAAGGGTTTCGAGGTTAATCTATATAACCGAACACCAGAACACATTTCTGCCATCAAAGCAAGGGGAGGCATTGAATTAGAAAGCCATGAAGGTGGTCCTCATGGATTCGGAAAATTGAATATTGTGACTTCCGATATCCAAGAAGCTGTTGAATCTGCTGATGTGCTCATGGTTGTGGTTCCTTCGTCTGCACATGCCAGCATCGCCCGCAACATGGCTCCATTTCTGAGAGATGGCCAGAATCTTATTCTCCATCCAGGAAGAACATGTGGTGCGCTTGAAGTAGCAAAAATAATAAGAGATTCGGGGAGTACAGCCGATATCACGATATCAGAGGCCGAGACCTTTATTTATGCCAGCCGCTCAGATGGTCCTGCTCAAGCTCGGATATTTCGAATTAAGGATGCGGTTCCGCTGGCCTCCTTACCAGCAGTCAGAACAGAACAGGTTTTAGAAATTATCAACCAGGCCTATCCCCAATATATAGACGGGATCAATGTTCTCCACACCGGTCTGAACAACATGGGAGCCATCTTTCATCCAACATTGACCCTTTTGAATGCCGGTTGGATTGAATCCACCCACGGAGATTTTCAATTCTATATAGATGGAGTGACACCATCTGTTTCCCGGTTGCTCGAAGTCCTAGATCGTGAACGCGTGACAGTTGCCTCTGCGCTTGGAATTCGCGCTCGATCTGCGATGGATTGGATTCAAATGGCTTATACAACATCTGGAGGTGACCTGCATGAAGCGATTCACAATCAACCTGGTTATTATGGGATCAAAGCCCCCAGTTCTTTGAACCATCGTTACATTTTCGAAGACGTTCCCATGAGCCTCGTCCCTATCGCATCCATGGCAAAACAGTATGGTGTCTCGGTACGTGGTATGGAGAGTATTATCCGGATCGCATGTATCATTCACCGCACTGATTACTGGCGGCGGGGCAGAACACTGCGGAAATTAGGCATCGATCGTCTGAGTGTTACCGAATTGACCCGTTATGTGACAGAAGGCCACCGGGAATTTTGATCATCCATGAGGGAGATTTTTCATCAATCTAGTTCCCCGCTGTCTATCACGATTGCGGCAGATCCCCGAATAAATTCTACAGATTATGTAGATGATCAAATTTGGGAGCTCACAATAAATACTGGTGAACCCCAAACCTTTGCAGTGGAAACCACTTACGGGTTAAGGGCGTCCAGTATGCGACTATTTCCTCGGTTTACTATTGGAAACGAAGAATCAACAAATCCTTCAAAATTCGCCAAAGCACCAACTTTCGAAAGAATATATCCAAACTTTATTAGAGTTTCATACGCTCCATTCGCTTCGATCGAAGTACGCAGTGAGTATTGGGTTCCAAATTCCCATGTTATTGCCGGTCGAATTCACTTAACCAACACCAGCTCGCAAAACCAGCAGGTAAAGTTTGAGCTGGTTGCACTTCTAAATCCTTCCGAAGGTGGCTCACGAATTGTTCCGATCGAGATTGATGGGGTTTCTGTCCTCAGCGGCTCCACAGAGGAATTGACGCCAGTTGTAATCATTACTGGTGGAGCTTCATCGGTCAGCAGCCCCTACCCTGCCCTGGTCCACACCATTGATTTGCCCCCTGGAAACTCCAAACAATTCATTTGGTCACAGTCTGCGATGAACTCACAAAATGAGTCATTCGCACATGCCAGAGAGATCTCATTTAGCAATTGGGAGGCGGAATTTGCCAGGATTGAGCTGCAAAATTCCAGTTTATTAGAGATTTACACCGGTGATGAAGAGTGGGATCGAGCCTTTCTTCTCGCCCAGAAGAACGCTTATGGGTTATTGCAGAGTAAAACAGATCACCTGGAACATATTTCATATGTGAGCACGCGTGGTCCAGATAATGGCTTTTCATTGCGAGGGGATGGGAGCGACTATTCCTCCCAGTGGAGTGGTCAAACTACGATCGATTCCTATTATCTCTCAAATCTGCTTCTGCCTTCAGCTCCAGAACTTATGGAAAAAATCTTCATAAACCACCTTGAATCTGTAAACGAGAATGGTGAACTGGACTGGAGACCTGGATTAGGAGGACAAAGAGGCAACCGCTTGGCGACACCTCTCCTGGCAAGCATTGCCTGGAAAATCTATCAAGTCAATGAGAATAAAGATTTCTTGCTTGAGATATATCCCAAGATAGTGGATTTTTTCCTCTCATGGTTTTCAATAGCGCATGATCGTGACCAGGATGGCATCCCAGAATGGGATCACCCTCTTCACGCTGGTTTCGAAGATCATCCAATATTTGCTCGATGGCACGATTGGGCTCAGGGTCTCGATATTACAACCGTTGAGAGTCCTTCCTTGTGCGCTTTCCTTTATCGAGAAAGCAAGGCGATTATCAAGATTTCGAAGTTACTCAATGAGACAACACACCTGAAGGAAGTCGAAATAAGGGCAGAATACCTGCGCAGTGCAGTTGAAAAAGCGTGGAACAAAAATACGTCATGCTATAGCTATTGGGATAGGGATAGCCACACAAGTTCGGAACGAGTAATCCTCGGCCAGCTCGAGGGCTCCGGATCAATCGAATTGAATCAGACTTTCTCAGATCCTCAACGCATTGTATTTCAAATCAAATCAACCCAAGAAACAACTCGCAAAACCCAATTAATTATTCATGGGCATAATGCTGCTGGAAACCACCGCATAGAAATTATCCCGCCGGAAGACCTGCTTTGGTTCCCAGGATGGGGTACGGCTACCAGTGATCAGATATACCAGTTTATCGAATCGGTGGAGATAAAAGGGCTCGATCATTCAGATATTGTCAGTATCTCAACTGCCGGGTTGCTGTACCAGGACATCACTACTTTGCTGCCAATTTGGGCCGAAATACCCTCGATTGAGAGAGCTCAATCGATAGTTAAGAACAACTTAACCAATCCGGATCGGTTCTGGGAAAGATACGGCTTACCCGCATGTCCGGATCACAATTTATATGAAGATAATGGCGTATGCCATCATGTTTACTTACCGTGGTGTTTGTTCATTGGTGAAGGGCTGCTCTCATATGGTTACCGGAACGAGGCTGCCGAATTAGTTACCAAAGTCATGGATGGGATCAACCAGTCGCTAAGTGATGATGGCGGCTTTCGGCAGTTTTTCAACGCAGATACCGGTGAAGGGTATGGCGATGTCGATGGTCTATGGGGTTTGGCCCCGCTAGGGTTGTTTCTTGAAACTCTCGGTTTGCAGATCATTTCTCCGGGAAAGATTCGACTTTCTGGGCTCAATCCATACCCCTGGCCCGTGACTGTAAAATTTCGAGGTATGACAATACTACGTGGTATGGAAAAAACCCAGGTAAATTTTCCAGATGGGCAAACAATGTTGATCGATGATCCAGAACCTTGCCTGGTCACATTAGAATAGTATGTCCGATAATTCATCTTCAAAAAAGACTGTATTCATACTAAGTATCGCAATTATGCTATTTTGCGGTTTACTAGTTGGATGTTCTGTCATTGATATTCCAAACCTTACTGAGGGCTTATCAGAAGGGTCAACTGATGTTCAAAGCCAAGGATCTGAAGATCAAATAGATTTAATACAGGACGAAGAAAACTTCATCCTGATTGAAGAAATAATCGTCCTATTACTTTTCATCACTGCTCTAGTTGGTATCGTCGCCAGACGTTTTAGGGTCCCATACACATTGGGCTTGGTTGTAATCGGATTATTAATTACATTATTACCTCAAGTAGATTTCACGATCCAACCAACATTGATTTTTGCTTTGTTAATACCCCCGATTGTATTCGAAGGCGCATTTCACTTAAACATTAATAGCTTGAAGCGGGATATCGTTCCGATCTTGGCTTTTGCAATCCCGGGTGTGATCTTGACCATGGCAGTAGTTGGTGCTCTGGTAAGTTGGGGTACTGGAATTCCAATCATATACACTCTCGTGTTCGGAGCTATTGTTGCTGCAATTGACCCTGTCGCGGTGATCGCACTCTTCAGAAACCTGGGAGTACCCAAAAGACTTCAAGTACTTTTGGAAGGCGAAAGCTTGCTTAATGATGGTACATCCATCGTTTTATTTGGACTGGTCCTTACGGTCGCCATTACCGGCAGCCAGTTCAATCTGTTCACCAGCGTTATCGATTTCATCCGCATCGCCGGTGGGGGTATTATTATCGGCCTGGTGCTGGGGACAATCATTTCCCAGATGATAAATCGCATCGACGATTACCTAATTGAAACCACATTAACTACAATATTAGCTTTTGGCTCTTTTCTCATTGCAGAAGAGCTATTCCATGTAAGCGGGGTATTAGCGGTGGTTGGTGCTGGCTTAATTGCCGGAAACATTGGTCCCGCCGGGATGTCACCGACAACACGCATCGTTTTGTTTAACTTCTGGGAGTATGCTGCTTTCTTGGCGACCTCCTTCATTTTCATAATAATTGGCCTGCAAATTGAAATCTCATCCTTGTTTGAATCCTGGCAAATGATAGCAATTGCCATCATCGCCGTCAGTATAGCTAGGATGATCACGATTTATGGTTTTGCCTGGACAGGTAAGGATATCCCCTTACGATGGCAGCATGTGCTTAATTGGGGAGGCTTGCGGGGAGCAATTTCACTTGCATTGGCATTAAGTTTGCCGCTGGTATTAGGCGACGCACGCAACCAGATTCAGGTTATGACCTTCGGTGTAGTGATCTTCACTCTTTTAGTCAATGGGCTTACCATGGGTCCTTTGATCCGCCGGCTGGGGATTAACATTCGCAGTTCGGTAAAAGATGAGTATGAGCGGCGCCACGCCCGGGCAACCGCCATGCAGTCATCTTATGATCACCTGGAACAAATGCACCTTCAAGGATTGATCTCAGCCCACACATGGCAGACTATCGCCCCACTCATGGCCCGACACATCCAAGTTTTGGTTGAAGCTACCAAGGAAATCTTGACAGACCATCCAGAATTAGAAGCTGAGGAAATGGAGAACGCACGGCGAGAATCACTTCAATCTCAACGCAGTGCTTTGAGTTCATTGGTTAACAACGGTGTGATAAGTGAAGATATTTATGGACAGCTGGTCTCGGAGGTTGATACCGCCTTGGCCAGTGGTGTCCGCAACTGGCCAGAGATTATCCGTCAGAAATCCGGTGTCCACTCACCAATTAATCGGTTGATCTCTGCAATCATCCAGGAACAAGACCTAGAAAATTCACTTAGTGTTCTGACCAAACTTGGCTTTTCAGTAACCCACCTGACCAGTTCAGGTGGATTCCTTGGACGCCGGAGCGCCACCCTATTAATTGGTTTGACAGCTGGTCAGGAAAAATCCGTTATTGATGCTCTCAGCAGCAGCTCAAAGAAACGGGTTGAATATGTATCCACTCCATTGGAAGCAGGACCAGTTCCTTTGCCCAACCCAATCCCAGTGAATGTAGGCGGTGCTACGATATTTGTGTTTGATGTGGAAAGATTCGAAGAATTCTAAATTCGTTTCGAACGCACTCTAACGGGGAACTTGATTAGACTATAAGGTTGATCCTCTTGTGAGTTTATTTTCTCCACATTATGGTGGAACCCGCTTTTTATGCCTGGACAACCTTGATGAATATCTCATCCAATGTGGGCAGCGCAATTTCAAATTTTTCAATGGACACATCTTGTGCTACCAAATCCGCCAACACATCCTGTGGATTTGACCCTTCATTGAGAATTAGTTTAGTTGCGCTGTTGTGAGACACCATTGACTCAACAGACGATAACTTTGGAATTTCACCAGGCACTCGCACCATCACAGCATTACCGGCGTGTTCCCTGCGAATCGATTCAAGATTGCCATAGAGCACATTCTTACCTTCGTTGATCAGCAGAATTCGATCGCATAGTTCTTCAACCTGGTGCATTTGATGAGTCGACATTATGAGTGTCACTCCCTGTTCATGCAGTTCTCCCATCAAATCTTTAACCAGCTGGGTATTTATCGGATCCAGGGAGGTAAACGGCTCGTCAATAATGATCAGATCAGGCTCGTGTAATATTGCGGCGATGATTTGTGCTTTTTGCTGCATGCCTTTGCTCAGTTCTTTGACTTTTTTCTTCTTATGAGGCAGCAGATCAAATCTGTCCAGGTAGACCTGTAAACGACTTTGAGCGTCATTTGCAGATAGACCCTTCAGGGTACCCAGGTAGACCAGGCAGCGATCGAGTGGAATATCCTGGTATAAGCCGCGTTCTTCTGGCATGTAACCAATTAAATCTTTCTTTGCCTCAGTCATTGGTCCCCCCAGGATTGAAACAGTCCCTCGCTCAGGTTTAAATATATCCAGCATAACCCGAATGATTGTTGTCTTCCCAGCGCCGTTAGGTCCAAGGAGACCGAAGATTTCCCCTTTTTCAACCACAAAGTTTACATCACGAACTGCTTCAATATTTCCAAACGACTTCGAGATATGGCTAACCTCAACCTGGTACATTAAATCTCCTTCTTGATGTTGATGCATAATAATCGATAATTGATCTTTTTCATAGACATAAAGCTATGGAGAGTCTCTACTCACTATCACCTATCAAAATGAGTTCATCAATGCTTTCACATAGCGTTGAATTGAGAAAGGTTGACCTGACAGGAGCATTTGTGCGCGGAACATGCGTGCAACTGCCCGAATGATAAACACTGCCATAATTATTGTTAAGACAGCAGCAACTATTGGCTGCCAGAGTGGAACGTTTCCAACCGTTAACCTGGTTATCATCATGATAGGAGCAGATAGAGGAAAAATGCTCAAGGCCACTGCCAAGGGCGAATGGGGTCTCATGGCGAGCATGATTGAAAATACATAGCTGATCATTAATGGGGATGAGACTATAAAAATAACTGAAGTAGATTGAGTTAATTTTGGCGTTAACGCTCCAGCTCCTGCCATCATTGTCGCATATATCGCATATCCAAGCACGAAGAAAATCAAACCCCAAACCAGGAGAGATATTGGTAGCGAGAAACCAGATGGCAAACTTAAAGTTGCTCCTCCAATTTTGAATACTAAATATACAGCCCCCAACCAAGCCAAGACTTGGAGAAACCCTAAGATGCAATAGCTGACAACTTTCCCACTGAGCAGCTGGTTCGGTGAGGCGGAAAGCATCAGCAGCTCCATAACTCGAGAATCCTTCTCATTGCTCACCAAACGCAATAAATAACTGCCTCCAGAAACTATTGATATGTAAATGATCGCCATAACTAAAATTGGAAGCAGCTGAATGAGGGCGTTAGATTCACAAGTGTACCCGGGTGTTGAGCACTCCTCGGGAGAGGTCCCATCCTGTGATGAAATGATTGATAAATCCCTGCGAACATAGTTTGCAGGTGACCATACATTAGATGCCATCTCAATATCACCACCCAGCAAATTGAAATACAGGGTCCAAATCATGACCCAATTTTGTCCACCTTCCGCAATGGGATTGATATTCGGGTGAACATAAATTAAATCACCTGTATCAACATAATCTGCGGGTATCACATAATAGGCTGTGATATCACCTTTATCCAGGGCTTCTTTGACCTCATTTTCACTTGAAAACGCCGTTAATATTCCATCGGGAATATCCTCTGGTATGCTGGATATGATCCCAGATTTGTCGACGTAACCCTCCACCTCATATTGGAAGCTTTCCTGTTCTTGTTCACTGGTTCCAGTGTCTGAATTGTTCGATCTAATTATGTTAATTCCTGCAAAGATTATGACTGCCAGCAGGGGAATCCCAAAGGCAATAAAGAGATACGATTTCCGTCTCAACGCTGAACTGAACTCATAGCGCATAACTTCCAGGGTTTTCTTCATTGTCTTTCCTCGCCAATCTTGTTCTTACCCCTTGGGAATAACTCGTTCAATCTTATCCGGTTGCCTGTTCGCAGCATGCCTATTCTGAATGTGCTGATAGCAAGCCATAATGCTCCAGCAACAAGTAATAATTGGACTGAAACACTTAATATTATTTGCCATACCGGTATCTCGATGAATATACTTCGCAGCCCGACTGTGAGTATGGATGAGATTGGCACGATACTGAGAGCAATAGCAATCGGTCCATTGATATCGCTGGTAATCGGTACTATGAAAAACAAGGGGATGAAGGCAACCATGAAAACCAGGGGGCCAACCGATTCAGCTTCCTGGTTATTTCCCAGCAACAACCCAATTCCGAGCATTAACGCGGCGGCAAATACATAAGATGGTAGGGCTACGGTAAGAATAGTAGCCACATCTCCCCAGTTGATAGAGATATCTTTCATCCAGGCTAAATCAAGCACATTTGCACCGATTATCAGCGCAATAACGCTTACCACGATCCATGTTGCCAGCATTGTCAAGCCAATGGCTACCATCGCAAGTAACTTGCTTCCAATAAGTTGGGTGGGGGATAGCGAAGTGAAGATTAATTCTATCGTCCTGTTTGATTTTTCTTCCAAGAATCCGCTCATCAAGTAGCCAGAGCTGATTAACAACAGCATAATGAAGCCCAATCCGATGATCAGCGGCAAGAACATATTGAGCGATGGATTGTTATCTGGGAATTCTCGCGAGCCATCCGGAGTACGGATAATGCTGTTTGTTCCGACCGCGACGCGTTTCTGAATTTCCTGTGGATAATCACGCATCAAATTCAATTGCAAGAAGTCATAGAAATCCCGCGTAGCATTTTCTCCGGGTTGCTCAAAAAAGAACAGCTCAATATTTTTATTCTTTGGGTAGTCCTTTGGTATGAGAAAATATGCCTGTAAATTCCCATTTTTGAGCAAATCATCGGCTTCACCTACACTTGAAATTGCGATAATCTCCACACCTTCCCGATCAGAAACGCTGTTTAGTGACAGGGCGTTATCAAGCATATTGGATGTATCAACATAGCCAATTGAATCTGAGCTGACATTTTGTGATTGCATGAAGTAACCTAAGCCCACCGATAAACCGATGAACAATGGCAAACTAAACAAAGCAATTAAAAATCCTTTTTGGCGCACATTTGTTAAATAATCATGTTTCGCTGCAAGCCATAACTTTCTCATGAATTTTTGCCCTTCTTAGAATTAAACATCAAATGGATGAAGAAAAAAACCTCAAATTACTTTTTCCTTCCCTGGTAATCAAACATAAACTGACAATTGGCTTCATGTCGTGAACTACCTGCAGACCAGGTCTTATAAGGCTCTGGTAATTCCATCTGAAGTATATCCTCCAATTGATTTCCCTTTCCTATCAAATTCTCCAACCCACTTTCTAAGCAGGATTATATCTCCTTCCAGCAGCTTCAGATCATCTTTCGTTCCAACACGACCATGTCCTGGGATGAAAATCTCCAAGTCAGATTCTACTAATTTATTCAAGATTTCCACCCACCCAAAGGGATCACAATCATGCATATAAGGCAATTGCTCAAAAAAACCAATATCTCCGAGATCCGAATGGGCATGGCTGTTGACCACCCATGGTATAGGATTTCCAGTTAGGGAATCATTGGCTACACGCAAATCCTCGGCTGCTATGGGGGTTTCGAATGTATCAAAGATTATTGTCCGCTCCCCCAGATTCACTGTCCCGGAATTGCTGAACGCGCCGCCTCCACCGGTTGCGATTGCGGCATAAACCCCCTCATTTATTTGTTCAAGGTGAAAATGACTAGATCGTGGTATTTTGTTGGGTATTGTCTGCATCAATGTCGATTATATAATTAATGCGGTGGATTATTAATACTCTATGTTTGCGAATTTCGAAGGACGAAATCAAAGCGCTCCAATCGACGACCAGATGCCACCAATACATGACCGATATTCACTAACGCACGACAAATCGCGCAGTAGAATATACTAGGTCGTCTTTTAACCTTCGTTTGCTGAATCTTCCGCCTGGTTTCTTCCTGATCTAAGCGGTTCGCGATATAGCTTTTTGCAATGTTCAACCTTACGTAATCCTCTGGAGTATTCATATTTCCTCCTGGTGGGGCTGCAGTAGAGGGATTGATTCCGGTCCAATATTTGTCATGTTCCAGTGATATACAATCACTCTACGTACTATTTCAGAGACCAATAACAAGATCCCGGTAAACAGGATGGGAAACCAATCATTGAATAATAAGCCCACTAGGATTCCACTCAATATAAACACCATTCCAACTCTAATCAAGGTCATTTTAGATTTTTTTCCCTTTTCTGCGCTGATCGATCATCCTGATTTCCTAAGTTTTGCTAGGTAGGGTACACAGTCGAATGTGCACCCTACCTTTACCCGCTGCCTCCAAACTACTAGGGCAGCGCAAATACAGAATAGAGCAACAACAGCCTAATATTGCACATTTCCCTGTACCTTTGATTTCGGATATCTCGTAATAAACCTTATCAAGATACCAATACCGCTTATGATAAACACCAACGCTGCAGAAAATATCAATGTAAGACTGGAAAAACCAATAATTTCAAAGATGATGAATGCCAGGAAAGAGATCCCAGCATATAAATAATAACGGGAACCATTTTTTGTTAGATAACCAAAAACGATCATAACTGCTGAAAGAATTAAACAAAGCAGGTTTGCCCCAAAATCTGGAAGCCCATAAATTAACGCACTAATATCAAAAATCCAAAATGTGCCAGCACCAATTAACAATCCGCATATGATTACAGCGAGGCTTATCCTGATCCATTTCGATAATTTGATCAGCCGGTCATCAGTAATTGAAAAATATGCCATTCTTGGTCTTGTGATCAATTCTTTTCCAACCATAACTACGAGGAAGTATGCCAGCATCATGAAGCTGATAAACCAGATTGGATGCCTCAATAAGGTGGTTAATCCCAATCCAAATATGACTACGCCAATGCTAATGTCCCATAATCCATCTTCACTAATAAGCCATGTATCCTTCGAACGCAATTCGGAATCAATTTCCATTAAATGCTCCACGAGCTGGAAGATTTCTCTTATATCTTAGCGAATATGATGTTTATGTACACGAGCCTTGAGAATAGTTTTAAACCCTACTCAAGAGGGGTATCTCTGTTTCCCCCAAAATAGAAAAACTTGTACTTAGATAATCCTGAGCAGCAATACCGTCGCGATAGTTAGATAAATTAGATAACCGAGTGTATCTGTCAATGTAGATACCAAGACGGGGGATGCCAGTGCAGGATCTAACTTAATTACTGACATGCCCAATGGAACAAGCACCCCGGCAAAACCTGCGGCAATCAAGTTTAGAAAAGTTGCCAAACCGACCACCAAGCCCAGAATCGGTGACCCCTTCCATAATAGTGCAATGATCGCAATCAGCGTACCTAAAACAATCCCGTTTGCCAACCCAATTAAAACTTCGCGAGTTATCGTGGGAAATCCATCACGGGGGCTAACTTCACCCAATGCCAGGCCACGCACCGTCACTGTGAGAGTCTGCGTGCCGGCGCTACCACTCACACCAGCCACGATCGGGAAGAATACTGCCAATACTGCCAATTGGGCGATGGTTTCCTCGAAAAAGCTCAACACCAGTGCAGATAATAAAGCAGTTCCCATGTTTAATACTAACCAAGGCAGCCGAGCTCTCAACGCAATCTGTGGAGTCACATTTGGAGAAACACGTTCATCTGGAACACCACCCAAGCGGTAAATATCCTCGGTCTCCTCTTCCTCCAGGACATCGACCATATCATCGTGGGTAATTACGCCAAGCAGCTGGTAATTTGGATCAACCACCGGTAATGCTAACAAGTCATAGCGAGCCATCAACCTCGCAGTTGCTTCCTGGTCAGCATCAGCGAACACAGAAATGATTTCTGGATTCATAATGTCCACAATGCATGTTTCAGACGAAGCGACAACGATCTGCAGCAATGAAACCACCCCTACCAATCTCACATCATCGTCGACAACGTACAAGTAATATGCAATTTCCGCATCAGGTAGATTGGTTTTTATATGACTTATTGCCTCTTGTGCCGAGATATCTTTATGCAGGACAACCTCAACCGAGGTCATTAATCCACCTGCTGTTTCATCACCATGTTCAAGCAGGGGAAGAATTTCCTCCGCATCCTCGATGGAAGATAAAGTTTCTGCAGCTTGATCAGGTGCCATATCTCCCAGCAGATCTGCAGCCTCATCAGGCTCCATCTCGTTAACAATGCGAGACAGTTCATCAGCCTCCAGCAGACCTGCGGCTTCTATAGCATCCTCATCCCGCAATTCCTCAAGAATGTCTGCCGAGTCTTCCGGATTTAGCCTCGGCAGCAGCACAGATTGGTCATCTTTTGATAGTTCTTCGAAAATATCCGCCTGATCTGGCGGACGCAATGCTTCAACCAGATCCACTGCTCGATCCCAGTCTTCCGCGGTTAAAGCCTCGCGCACCTCATCCAGCACAATGTTGATGTCGGTTATGTCAACCACGAGAAATCCTCCCGCAAAGTGTAGCAACTAACTAAGTTAATTGGCAAAGATTTTCGGTATTTTTCTGGCTTTGTCGACGGTATACACCGCTTCTGAGGGAAGAGTAGGAACCCCATCAAAACCAGATTTGTTTACATATTCGACCACTTGGTCACGGAATTCTTCTGATTCAAGTGCAGCAATCTTCTCCACTGAATCAATTCCAGCCTCATAGTATAACCGAGCCCGGACACCCTTCACTCCAGGTATTCGTGCCAGATCAGACAGTTTCACAAACTCTTCTATGTTGAATTCAGGGATGCCGGTCTGTTCCTTAAGAACTCTGCGCTATTTAGAATACTTGATTGTTAGCAAATCAATTCGCGGGGACCGACTTAATCTTTAGGTTCCCTTTTAACAATTCCCTGCTGCCATGCGAATACAGCAGCTTGGGTCCTATCAGCAAGATGCAGTTTACTTAATATATTACTTACGTGCCCTTTTACGGTGTTCTCACTGATCACCAATTCTTCAGCTATTTTACTGTTCGAATAACCACTGGCGATTAATTTGAGAACATCCAATTCACGCTCAGTCAATTCCGTATAAATAATATTATCTGCATCACTATCCTTGCGAATATTCTGCAAAACGCGAGACGCAACCTTTGGATGAAGGATCACCTCGCCATTGTGAGCCTTAGTTATTGCTTCTGCCAATTTATTCATCTTCATATCTTTGAGAATGTAAGAAATTGCACCAGCTTTTAGTGCAGGAAATATGAGTGAATCATCATGGTAGGAAGTCAGAACAACAACTTGTGTTCGGGGGCTGATACTCTTGACTATGCGAGTTGCTTCAACACCATCCATACCAGGCAGCATTAAATCCATCAGGACTACATCAGGAACCAATTGCTTGACTAAATCAACAGCCTGCTCTCCGGAATCAGCTTCACCAACCACGTCATATTCTGGAAGAGTATCAAGATAACCACGGATACCATTCCTTACCACTTCGTGATCATCAACGATTAATACGGTGATTGGTCCAGTCATTAAGTGCTCCTCTGCTTTTGATTTGTTCCGCGTAACTACTTGGTAGCGACTGGTGCAGTGACCTTAATCAATGTGCCTTTACCTGGACTGCTGTTAATCAACATTTCACCATTGATTAGCTCGGTTCGTTCACGCATTGATCTCAAGCCTAGACCAGATGATTGATCACTAATTTCAAATCCAATTCCGTCGTCTTGAACTTGAATTTGGACTGCGTCCTCTTGGTATATTATTTCTAGAATAACTTTTTTTAGCTTCGCTGTGCCTGGCTATGTTAGCCAGCGATTCTTGAATTATCCGGTACAACGATTGTTCAATTTCAAGAGGTAGCCTCGTCTCGTTTTGAATGTCTAGATTTACCTCGATATCCCATTGGTTCTCCCAATCGAAGACATACTCGCGCACAGAGTTAGCCAGACCCTTTTCTCGCAATGCCACTGGATACATCTCTTGGATAAGGATACCCAGCTCCTGCAGCACTTCGTACACCAGATCTTCTGCTTCCAACAGGTGTTCCTTACTTGCATCTAAATCCCGATCGATTACCCCTCCGGCAGCCCCCAATTGAGCTAGGGCCGCGAAGGCTTTTTGCTTGGCACTATCATGCAAATCTCTGGCCAAGCGACTGCGTTCCTCATTGATCGCCAATTCTCTTAATTGCTCAAATAATTGAGCATTCTGGATAGATAAGGCTGAGTGTTGGGTTAGCGCTTTAAAAACCCTGATTTGTTCTTCCCCAATCGAATTTCGCTCATAGTAATTGACATTAAATAATCCAAATAATTCATTACTGAATCTAATTGGCAGAAAGATTGATGAGTAAACACCTTCGGAGTGAAGGAATTCAATCATCCCTACGGAACTTTCACCATCCTGTGACATGCTCCCAAGGTCATTAAATACCAACGGCTCTCCGATGCGACCAGCATTCTCAAAATGACCATCACCAGAGCGGATAGAGACGTTTTGAATCTCAGGAGAACGGAAACCCCGGGCGACGATTAGATCAAATTCCTTTCGATTTTCATCCCAAACGAGTATGGAACTGTTATCCGCCTGCAATAAATCTATAGAGACATCAACCAGAGATCTCAAGCGACCTTCCTGGGTCAAATTTTGATCAATAATTTCATCTGCCTGGTAAAGGGATTCCATCTCCAAGCGCCGTCTTTCGATCTCTTCGGTCCGCAACTTCACCTGGCTTTCAAGTTCCTGGCTACGAGATTCAATTGAACGGATCCTCAATCGGTATCCACCAATTACACTGCCCATAATAATAATCGTCACCAATCCAATGAACCACCAGGTTTCCCAAAATGGTGGCACGACTCTTACCTCGAGCAAAGCACCGTCTTCATTCCATATCCCATCACTATTTGTGGCATTTATCTGTAATAAATACGACCCGGCCGGGAGATTTGTGTAACGCCCATTTCGAGATGTACCAATAAAATTCCAATCATCATCGAACCCAACCAGCTTGTATGCATATTGACTTTTCTCGGAATGTGTGAAATTCAAGGCGACAAACTCGAATTCTAAATTGTTATTCGTCCAATTTAGAACTACCTCGTCAATATTTTCTACCGATTTATCTTCGAGAATGTCCTCACCATTTTGCATCAAACCGGTGAAAATTACCGGCGGCTTATAAGTTGTATTTTGAATATTCTCGGGATAGAAGGCAGACAGACCATTTATGCCACCAAAAAACATCATGCCTTCATGATCAATTAAATATGCTCCGACATTGAATTCGTTGCTTTGCAGACCATCGCTGGCGTCAAAGTTTTTGAAATTTTCTTCATCCGGATCAAATTGAGATAACCCCAGGTTGGTGCTCAACCAGAGATTTCCAAGTTGGTCTTCTAATATCCCGTAAATAACGTTGTTAGGTAGACCATCACTTACTCGATAATGTGTAAACAAACCGGTTTCAGGTTCATATTTGTCTAATCCACTGCCAAACGTACCTATCCACATAGCTCCTTTCTCATCTTCATACATTGAAAATATATCTGTATCACCCAAACTTGCTGGATCCGCGGGATCATGTAGGATTTGTGTGAACTTTCCGGAATTTTGGTCTAAAATGCTTATTCCACCACCACCAGTCCCGATCCATAAGTTCCCAGCACGATCTTCGGTGATAGACCAAATATTGTTATTACTTAAACTTGCTGGATCATTTGGAACATTATTGTTGTGGAAAAAATTTCCAGTTTTTGGATCGTACCTATCTAATCCCCCACCATTTGTACCGATCCACAGCAAATCATCCCTGTCTTCGAAGATTATATTTACAATATCCGAACTCAGGCTGTTATGTTCTTGAGGGTTGTGCCGATAGTGAGTGAATCTCTCTGTTAATGGCGAGAAAAGGTTCAAACCTCCCCCATTGGTCCCGATCCAAACATCTCCAGATTGATCAACTATTACATTCTTGATTTCGTTGCTGCTGATGCTATAAGGGTCATCTGCATCATGTTTGTAATGGGCTATTTCTCCGGTATCTCGATCATAATAGTCAAGCCCGTTATTTAAGAATCCTATCCATAAGTTCCCATCCCCATCCTCAGCAAGTGATGTAACGTTGTTAGCAGCCATACTCTCCGGATTATGGGAATTGTGCCGATAGTGAGTGAAACGTGCGGTAACCGGATCAAACCGGTTTACACCTGAACCTAATGTTCCCACCCAGATATTACCGGACGGATCTGTAAAGATATCGGTGATGACATCACCGCTTAAAGTTGCCGGATCTCCCGGGTCATGAACGAGCTGCTGATATTCACCCGTTTTGGGATCGAGGATTTCTATTCCTGTTCCATTCCTTCCAATCCAGATATTTCCATCTAAATCCGATTCCACCGACGTGATAGCACTCTGACCCAAGGGATCCATAGCATTGGTATCATACCGATAAGAAAAGAATTTTTCTGTTTCCTTATCGAAGAAATTTAATCCACCAGTTCGGGTACCTATCCATAAATTTCCTGAAGGATCCTCACTCATAGAAGAAACATAATCACTGCTGATTTGATTGGCGTCATCAACATCATGTCGATAGCGATAGAAAGTATCGGAAGATGGATCGTACATGTTCAATCCACCGCCTAACGTTCCAATCCATAATATCCCATCCTGATCCAGGTAAATATCCCCAATGACATTATGACTTAAACTGGTTAAATCATCCTGGTCATTCGTGTAATGGATAAATTCTTGTGTATCAGGATCAAACCTATCCACCCCATTTGCAGTACCCACCCACAAATTTCCATCAGCGTCATTGCTTATTGATGTCACGCTATCATTTGCCAGGCTGGACTGATCTCCCGGGTCGTGACGATAATGGATGAACTGCTCGGTATCCCGATCGAACCGATTGAGACCTCTGCCATATGTGCCGATCCATAAATCCTGGTTGGTATCTTCGAATAATGATGTTACTGAGTTATCACTTAAGCTGATCTCATTATCGGGTTCATGCCTGTAGATGGTAAATTCATAGCCATCATATTTATTTAATCCATCTTCTGTCCCAAACCAGAGAAACCCTCTACTATCTTGGAGAATGCTCGATACTGAACTCTGCGACAATCCATGCTCAATGGATAACTTTTCAAACTTGATTTGCTTTCCTGGTAAATCACTGGACCCATTTGAATTCTGAGTTGAGATATTTCCCAACAAATTTGGATCGAATGCTTCCCCCATTGATTCAGGTTCGGGATTTCTCTTTGGGATGTCTTGATATATCGCAGTGGATTGTCGTTTACTTAATCCGGTCCAAACGTTGTGAATATTCCAAGAACTGAAAAAAAGCAGGCCGAGGATTAGACTCCCACGACCAACAACCAATCCTCGCTGAGTTAATCTTGAATAATAATGCTTCACCAATCTCATAACCCGATGCTAACCAAGTTGGAATTGATATCCTATGAATTAATTCTGCGTTTATCTATATATTTAAGAAGCGTACATGCGAAATCTTCTTCCGGCACTTATTTCTGGATGATTTCTCGAATCCTGCGATGGATCTACCAAATTATAGCATTCTGAGAGTCCTGGATAGATATCAGGGAAATGATAGTCCTGCAAGCATAGCTTGCTCCATGTTCACGTGGTTTTACACAAAAGAAAAGTGGATTGCAATAAATAATATTCTCTTTGTGAAACATTTCTCGTTATTGTTACTGTTAACCAAGCAAAGAGGTTCGGGAAATCGTTGAGTTACTTTAGACGAATACTCGGGTGGATACCTCATTGATAGCAATTAGCCTGTGTGGGATCCAAGAAAACACACTTGAGTATATTTTCAGATCGATATTCACGGCGGAAATAAAAAAAGGAAGCCAGGATGATTGGCAATTTGAGAAATAATAATGCCTCTGAATTAGGGAATAAAGCGATTGTTCAGGTATGACCAACAAAACACTAATACAGGAAGAAGACATCGGCCAGGAATTGGGTCGATTATATTCTTACACAGTGAACTAGTGAACTGATTGTTCGGGGTTGTAGCTGAAAATACCGGTCTGATGATCCAGATTATCGGGGGCAAAAGTTCCCCCAAGAGTAGCAGCACCCACGAAGTGATTCTTTATTTGAATAAGTTGAAGATCAGTTCCTTCAAGGTCAGCCAATCAACAATCCATCGTATTTATTGAACGAGTGTACCAATTTTATTATCTCATTCATAAAATTTTTCGACTTGATATGTAAATATATCAACACCCTTACTCCGCCAACAATCCGCAGCAGCTCCCATCTTTCTGCATAACATTCCCAAAAAAATCTCCACCTCAGACACTTTTTCCCATACCTGAGGTAAAAATGTTGCCCGCCGGACACCCTTCTTGATGATTACACCATCAATACCGGGACGAATTTGGGACAATACTTCATCGGGATCTTGGTAAATAATCTTGGTGGGAGTAGATAATCTCGAAATTTCGATCGAAATTAGCGGCAGTTCATCCTCCTGGACGGGTGGGAAACGGTAATCCTCAAGCGCAGCTGCTACGGCATGCACACGCACATCTTCGGCTAACGGCCTGGTTGCTTCCAGTGAGCCAATACATCCCCGCAGTTCCTTATCCCTTGTCAAAGTTACAAAAGTCGCACCAAGTTGAATCAGTTTAGGTGTCATAAAACTCGAATCTATGTCAGTTAATGGATCACCCCGAACACCCATTACAAGAGCCTCCCTGGCTAAACGCAGCAGGAATTTTTTCTCTTGAATTGTGAGCTGATCAATTACTGCATCTGGATTTGATGTCTCAACCATACGATTTATCCAATGGTGCTATTCTTGCAACTGGTGATATTGTTGGTCAAAATAGAGCAGCGGTTTGTCGTTCTCACCAATATCAGCTGCAATCACTTCACCAATGATCAATGAATTCGTGGCAAATTCATAAATTTCAAATACTTTGCAATCAAAAAACGCAAGCCCGCCTTTGATCAATGGTGATCCAGTAACAAATTTTATCGTTTCGATGCCTGCAAACCGGTCCTCGTCATCACCAACCTGTCCGGCAAATACTTTAGATACTTCTGTTTGCTCATTGGATAAAATCGTGATTGCGAAGGATTTTGAACGAGCTATCATATCTAAACTGCGAGAATCATTCATCAAGGATATAGTTACCAATGGTGGTTCCAAGGAAACCGATGTGAATGAACTTACTGTCATACCATGCATCCTTCCATTGTGAGAAACCGCCACTACTGTGACTCCAGACGTCCACCTGCGCATCACCTTTCTTAATTGATTCTGGTTGATTGACATTTGTGCTGCCTAGAAAGAAAAATTTTGAAAATTGAGTGTAAAGGATCACCCTTGAGCATATTAACAGGCCATTTTAACCATGATACTTGTCGGGACATGGGACGTCAAGAGAGAATATTATGAATGAACTTAAGCAAACTCGACCTGTTTCAAGTTATTTTGGTACAGAGGATAGCCGCAGATTCAATACAATAAGAATTGTCACGATGATTATCCAAAAACTCTTGCTTTTCAAGTGTGTTTAGGGTACCATGGCAGCGGATAAAGCAATGGAATCATCAAGCAGCGATCAAAATTCAACCCCGAATGCCAAGCGTCACGGCATGTTTTACCAACTGCAAATTGTGCTGATAGTTGCGTTTATTCTGGCTACCTTATTTACCGCCTGGACACCAGCCAGCTTGCTTCCAGGCAATTTGAGTGAGAGATTTGCCCAGGTACTTGCCTTTCAGGCTACAGAGACGGCTGCTTTCCCGACTCCAACAGCTCGCCCACGGCCATTAATAGGAATCGTTGTTGGTCATTGGGATGACAATACCAATGATCCAGGTGCAGTTTGTCCCGATGGCTTGACAGAGCTGGAGGTAAATCAAGGGATCGCTGCAAGGGTGGAACAAAACCTGGTCGATAAAGGTTTTGATGTCGACCTCTTGCGAGAATTCGATCCTGAACTTCAGGGGTATCGATCTTTAGCCATTGTCTCAATACATGCTGATTCCTGCCAATATGTAAATGATAACGCCACTGGTTTCAAGATTGCCGCTGCTCTTTCAAACCAATATCCAGAAAGAGCTACTCGGCTGACAGCTTGTATAAAAGATCGTTATTCAAAAGCCACAGGATTAAATTTTCACCCCAGTACAGTCACCAATGACATGAGCAGTTATCATGCGTTCGACGAGATTGATGGCAATACGAATGCTGTCATCATTGAAGTTGGATTTCTTAACCTTGATCGGCAAATATTAACTAAAGGCCAGGATCAGATCGCGAATGGGATCTCAGATGGGATCCTGTGCTATATTCGCAATGAAGACATCTCCACTGCAGAAGAACCATGATACCTGAATCCTCTGAACCCAAAAGAATTATCCAGGAAGGTTATCAGGCCCTGTTAAAGGGGGATCGCAGCCGGTCCCGTCAGCTCGCTCAGCAAGCAGCAAATTTAGCTCCACATCAAGAAGAGCCCTGGCTTCTCCTCGCGGCGGTTGCCACACCGGAAGCGAGCGTGGAGTACCTGAACCGAGCTCTGGAAATCAACCCGGATAGTGAACGAGCTCGGCAGGGTATGCATTGGGCAATCCAAAGATTGAGGGCAAATCCACCGCAACCTGCGATAAGAAACAAAATAGTGATTGAGCACCCTTCGCCTGCCTCAATTACGAGAACTAAACCACTAATTGCTACCTCATTAATCCCAATTGCTTTGGTGTTACTGGCTGTTGTGACTGCGTTCTTTGCCTGGTATGGAACCCCTACAATCTCCCAGGCATTTTCTTCGAGTGAACCGCTCGCGATTTCCCAAGTAGATGTTGTAAAAATCACCCGCACCCCAACTGCAACAGCCACTTATACTCCAACTCCAACCTTCACTCCAACTGCAACGCCTACTGAGACAGCAACGCCAACCAATACCCCGACGGAGACAGCAACACCTACATCTACTTTTACACCTCTCCCAACTGACACACCCCCGCCACCACCGCCTGCCGTATCCAACTCTCCGCAGCTGCCTCCAGGAGTGGGAAAGGGTGAACGCTGGATTGATATCAACCTGACCGCCCAAACTGCTTCAGCCTATGAGGGGAAAAACCTGATTCGTACGTTTGTTGTTTCCACAGGAACTTGGATACACCCCACCGTTACTGGATCTTTTCGGGTTTACGTAAAATACCCGTATGCAGACATGGCTGGACCTGGATATTATCTGGCGGATGTACCCAACGTGATGTATTTCTATAAAGGTTATGGCCTTCACGGCACCTATTGGCATAATAATTTTGGCACACCAATGAGCCATGGTTGTGTGAATTTCACCATCCCAGATTCGAGTTGGGTGTTTAATTTTGCTTCTGTGGGAACTGTTGTCAATGTCCACTATTAAAAGAATTCCCAATAACCGCATTTCCGTAAGCAAACCACTATCCCGACGAGATTTCCTAAATCTCAGCGGCATAGGAATGGCCGGTTTGTTTCTCGATCCAGTGATTGACTTTGCGGACCTGGCACCCAATCAATTCGGCCGGGTCGCGGAAATGAAAACCGTGGTTTATGATCGCCCTTCGCTTGAAGGGACCCAAGTCAAAGTTTATTGGAAGGATATGATCATTCCGATAACGTCGGTTACTGTGGGTGATGCTGAACCCAGTTATAACAGGATTTGGTACCAAATCGCAGATGAAGGATATGTTCATTCAGGCAGCATCCAGCCCGTTCAAACTCACCTTCAAGAACCGGATGCAAACATACCTATCACCGGTGCCCTGGTTGAAGTAACAGTACCGTACACTGATGTCCATTGGGGTCCGGGAAAGAACAACCAGTTTGCTTACCGTTTTTATTATGAAACAACCCATTGGGCAAAAGCCCTTGTTCAGGATAATCAGGGAAACCATTGGTACCAAATTCTGGAAGACAAGTGGGATCTCTTATATTATGCGCCTGCAAATCACTTGAGAGTAGTTCCTCATTCTGAACTTTCACCATTATCTCCAGATGTTTCGTCAACAGAAAAGCGAATTGAAGTGCGGTTGCGGAATCAGCTGGCTGTAGCATACGAACGAGATAAACCAGTTTTCATGACCCGGGTGGCCAGCGGTGCCGAGTTCAGCAATGGTCGTTTCTTAACCCCGGTTGGCCGCCATAAAACCTTCCACAAACGTCCCTCCAGGCATATGGCTGCTGGTGATCTGGCTTCAAATGGGTTTGATCTTCCTGGAGTTCCCTGGATTTGTTATATCACTGAAAAAGGGGTTGCATTTCACGGAACTTACTGGCACAATGATTATGGACGCCCACGAAGCCATGGATGCATAAATTTGACACCAACCGCAGCAAAATGGATATACCGTTGGACAATCCCCAAAGTTCCCCCCTACGAAGACAGCGTTTATAAGAACTTTGGAACCGTTGTTGATATCTTTGAATGAGAATAAAGGAATAATTTATGGCCCAGAAACCATTATTTGAGGGATTGGTTTTTGATGAATTTGATAAACCAGTTGATGTTGCCTATGTCGGTGATGAACCCTTTTACGTCGTGGATGATGCGGGTTTTCTTCGTCACATCCCTTCCGAAGAGGTTGACCGGCAGGTACTAGAATCAATGCGGGAACTAATTGAAGGACATGAAGATTTACTTAGTGAACAAACCGCAAAGATGCTGGGTCAAGAGGATATCTTCACCCGTGCCATGATTGAATCCCAACTCAAGAACATCGATCAGCAGTTCGATACTTTGTTCAGCAGCGGCATTCCAGAAGAAGGGCGCGCATATATGGGCATGATGGGTTTCAGGATTACGATCGATGTGCATGGAGAGGTAATTAAAATTGACCAGCCGGGTATGATTGCTCCTGATGATGAGGAATGAAGAAAAAATAAAAAAACCTGGTGAATATGGAAACTAATTCACCAGGTTTTTTTGTTATGGGATGAGATTAATTCATTCTTGACGCATTTCTGATAATTTCCCTGCTATTGCCGCTTCTGCAGCAGATAGTGCATCCACTGGATTAACATCAAATTCGACCACGGATTGTAAAGCAAAATTCAGCGGTTCCCAGTATGCGCTCATTTCAGGGATAACTGGTAATGGTGTTCCTTTTGAAAATGCTTCTACTGCCTGTATTTGCATGGGATCCTGCAATTCTAATCCTTTCACAACGGGGATAAAACCTGCCATGGAAGGATCAGAAAACATCTCTTGAGCATCCGCAGATAACAAGTATTCCATAAAAGCCCATCCACAATCCAGATCATGCTCAGTTAGATTGGCATTTAAATAAACTGCATCTGATTGGACATAACCAGACATTTCCATTGGCCATTCATCTATCTTGAAATTATCAGTTCCAATCGCCTCCGCCAGACCTGCTGCATTGGAGAGATCGTCGATTATTATACCCACTCTACCTTCCATAAATAAACTCAGGTCATTATCATTATTATGCTGAGTGGGTCCAGCTTCTTCGAACCGTTTCAGCATTTCCAGCCATTCAATCCCATCTTCGTCATTGAAGGTTGGATTGCCTTCAGCATCCATCAGTGACCCTCCAATTGCTTCCAGGTGACCAGCAGAATAATACAGGCCATAATCCAGATATGCGCCGATCAAATCGCCAGAAGTTGCAGATTGAGAAAGATTGATCAAATCCGAAAATGATTCGGGGGCTTCAGATACAATATTTGTATTACGAATTAAAAGCACACCTTTGACATTCAATGGGAGACCAATCATCGCTTCCCTGTATTGGACAGTGCTGAGTGCTGCAGAGTTGACCACATTGAGCAAATTGGAATTGATTAGGTCGTTGACATCAAGAACTAATGAATCATCATAGAATGAAGGTCCCCAATCCCCACTGCCTATCAGGATCGATGGTCCTCCACCTGTGGCAGCAGCGTTATTATATTTTTCTTGCATATCGAAATTTGGGCTAAACATAAAATCAAATTCAACATCAGGTTGAATTTCTTTGTATGCATCAGAAACACTCAGCAAACTTTCGATTTCATTCTCATTGAAGGAATGCCATAACGAGATTGTACAAGGGAGATCCAATCCAGGATCTTCAGTCTCTTGAGGTTCTTCAGTTTCCTTTGGTAGTTTTATTGGGGTTGGTTCATCTGTGAACACTTGAGTTGCTTCTGTTGTGACCTCTGGAGTTGGTGAACATGCAGAAATCAAGATCAATATCAGCACAGTGAGACCAATTTTAAGTATATTTTTTACTTTTATATCTTTCATGTGTATTAACCCGTCGTGAATTTCATACCAATTAATGCGGTAAGTATCATTCCGTGCAAATTTTATTCCAACTACCAGGAAGGGGATTGAAAACTGAAGAAAAGTCTGGCGTATTGTAATCGAAATTAAATTTTGGAATTTAAGTGATTATTAATCATTGGGTGGAGAAGTGAAGCTGAATAATTAGTTTACAATTAGTATTGGTCATTTTGGTAAATAACGAAAAAGGATTCTCAAGAACAAAGTCTTATGAGAGGCCTGAGCTAGCATTCAAATCATCACCTCAATTTCGTCATGAAACCCAGGCACAATTTCACCAGGGTTTCTCTCATTCACAATATACTAAGGACACATTCTTCAAAACAAGGGCTGGGAGTACAACCTGGCATTCCCAACAATGAGCGATATAAAAGGCATTTTTGCAGCTTCTATCACACCACTGGATGATGATTTTTCCCCAGACCTGGAAGCTATTCCTGAATATTTGGATTTTCTTGCTGGGAGGGGCTGTCATGGTGCCCTGCTGTTGGGGACAACCGGTGAAGGTCCCTCATTTAGTTTTCAACAACGAATCGATATATTAAACGCAGGGATTAAAATTCGTGAGCAATGGCCAGACTTTATATTATTAGCGGGAACCAGCACTCCAAGTTTAGATGAAACAGTTAAGTTAACAAAGGCTGCATTCGACATTGGAATGGATGGAACTGTTGTACTTCCGCCATACTATTTCCGCAATTCTGGAGAGACTGGACTGCTATCCTGGTTTATGGATGTGATTGAACGTTCTGTTCCTGATAGTGGAATTTTTCTTGCCTATCACATCCCAGCAGTTTCAGGTGTGGGTTTATCTATCGACCTGCTGGAGAGATTGGCGGAATCTAATCCGAACAAATTCTCTGGCCTTAAGGATTCTTCCGGCGATTTAGAATTTGCACGGCAGCTTGGCGAAAGATTCGGTGAAGATCTCAAGGTATTTACGGGGAATGACCGCCTGATAACATATGCATTAGATCACAAAGCTTCGGGCAGTATAACGGCTCTGGCAAATTTGATATCCCCAGATTTGCGATCATTGTGGGATACTTATAAATCAAACCGATCAACCGAATTAATCCAAGATCGAATCGATAAAGTTCGAGAATCTTGCGAACAATTCCAACCCTTTCCACCATTAATCAAGTACCTTTTATATCAATTCTTCAATTATCCCCTGTGGCCAGTTTGCCCCCCACTGGAAGATCTGTCTCGAGAAAAAGCAGATCGGGTATCCACAATGATTAAATTGGCGTAAAATTGATTGAGGAAGATTGTCCGTCCGCAAAAATCGTCCAATGAATTCAACTCAGACAGAAAACAATAACCAGGATGGCGAGCGAAGAATATCGCCCCACCAATTATTTTTAATCGGCTTATTGGGGGTAGTTTTTGTTATTGTTATTGTAGTCTCCATATTGGTATTAAACAGACCCCAATCTGAGATTCAACATACGGCGACAGTGCAACAGGTGATTGCACAGCAGACGGAGATAGACAGGACCCTTACTCCAACTAACACAATATCCCCAACCCCAGGATTAACTTTTACCCCCAAACCGACCAGGACTCCAACCAATGCTCCTCCACCAACTGCGTCCCCCCAACCTACTTTACTGCCTTCCATTACGCCGGCATATCCGAGTGAGCATAATGATCAATATGAGCTAATATTGTGGACTCCTGAGCTGGCGGACGATTTAATTGAAATCCTGGAAGTCTATCCAGATACTCTCTCAAGTTACGCGCGCGGGGATGACAATCACGGGTACTATGATGCCTTCCAGTATGCGTTGTTTGCCCAACGCGAAGCCTTGCTGCGTTTCCCTTCAGCTCCACAAGCAGACATATGGCAGTGGCAGCTGGCATACAACCTGGCGAGAACAGGTAATCAATCTGCAGGGGAGGTTTACGCTAATCTTATTACTCAGGAATTAAACCGCGCGGATACAACTCTGGATGATCTTTATACCTGGGGATTGAAACAAACACCACCCCTATTAATCGAAAGCTTTCCATTAGATGCGGGAGATAATGCTCTCAGCAGTGAATTGGTTAAAGTAACTGCCGAAGAAAATGGCAGCTCATATTTCTGGTTAATTGAAAGAACAACGGGATATACATCAAATAGTTTGACGAGCAATTTTGACTTCATCAGACCAAATCAAATCGACAATTTTATTATTAGTTTGTTGGCATCTACTGGCGAGGTTGTTGGGACTTTCCCAACAAAAATTTATGAGTCACTTCATTATAGACCTCCGAGTGTGTTTAGCTTGGTCTCACAACCTCCCGAGCAGCTATCATTTGCGCTGTTTTCCCCGCCACCAATCGGGCCAGATTTCACAAATAATTGGCAGCCCATCGCAGGCGGAGATGGACAGGGGGACCTCCAATTCGTGGATGTGGTATTTCCTGCCTGCCCAGTGACGGTCAGCCATTTTTATGAATGGAATGGGTTGGAATTTGTATTTCTGGAAGATACCTATGCAATTTCTCCCGATCCCGATTTACTTAGTTATTGTGAATTTGTTGTAAATCATTCGATTAACACCTGGGGGCTTGAACCAACGATCCAGCTAATGGAAACTCTGCTGCCAGTCTGGCCCCCCGAAACTACAACGACCGGAAAAGACTACCCTGAAGACGCCCTAGATGAATGGCGCTACCGGTTAAGTATTTATCATGCATTGCTCGCTAATCAAGAACAATCAATTGAGTATGCACAATTGATTATCGATGATCCTGCATCACCAGATAGCAGGTGGATTGAACCAGCCTCAGATCTCCTGGCAACTTATCATACTCAAAGAGACATCTACAGAGTTTGTATCAATTCAGAATACTGTAATCCAAGAATGGGATTTGATAGTTTAATTAGAACAATCACAATCGAAGAACATTCCGATCTGAACAGTATTCTTGAACAAGCAGGTGTTGATATTCGTTCTAGTGGATTATTCAACTTTGATAACAGCGCTGAGTCAGAAAGGTGGCTGATAGTTCGCCATCAAACCGGCACACCTCTCGAGTTCTGGATCATCTCTCCCAATGAAGTCCACCTTCAATCAGTATTTGTTACAACGGTGAATACACATACTCCGCAGTTGTCTTACCTCGAACCAATTTCTGAGCCTCCAATAGTATTACTCGAACCAGATTTCACTTTTCATTACATTCGCATTGGACCTGAAAATAATCCCGTCATTGTTCAGGTCGAACCAGAAGTTGTATTTTCTTCTGATCTAACGGAAATGGATTTAGATTACCTTGAGGAAATATTACTTACTGGTGGTGACCCAGCCTTTGTGCAAGAGGAATTGATTATTCTCAGCAAGTCACCACATTTCACATGTTCGTTCTTACTCTGCCCTCGCTTCCTCTACTTGCTTGGATTAGCGAGTGAACTCGCAAATGATGAGTACTCTGCTGTTGCTGTCTACTTGGACCTGTGGCGCCAGTACCCGGGTCACCCTTATACAATCATGGCTCGTTATAAGCTTGGGTCAACATTGGAACCTACACCAACATTGGTTCCAACAACAAGTACTGCAACTCCTTCCAGTGGCGAAACATCTACAGCTACAACTACGCCAACCCCTACCAATACTGTCACTCCAGAAGGTTATCCTCCACCAGGATATCCAGCCCCTGGAATAACACCAACTGATTATCCACCGGGATATCCATACCCTTACCCCTAACCAAATCCTTAAGAAGTACAGCTTCCAGTAACCTCATTACCAATCTTGGAGCATACAAATCTGATGACAGCATCTCCAGCTAAGTGGAGATTATTACGCACCCAACCGGCAGTTGGAGCCTGGAACATGGCAGTCGATGAAGCTATCTTGGAATCTACTGCCCAGGGATCAATGCCGCCAACGCTGCGCTTGTATGCATGGTCTCCGGCATGCATTTCGTTAGGCTATGCGCAATCCACCGAAGATGTTGACCTTGATAGGTTGAAACAGCTTGGCTGGGAGATTGTACGCAGACCGACCGGGGGCAGAGCGATATTACATACAGATGAACTCACATACAGCATTTGTGGGATGAATAATGATCCACATCTTGTTGGCAGTGTCTTGGAAAGCTACCAGCGCTTATCTCATGGTCTGCTCGAGGCATTAAGGCTGATGGGGATAAAAGCTGATATTCCCAAATTATCCGAAAAACAGGATCAGCAAAGTATACAAAATCCGGTCTGTTTTGAGGTGCCATCAAATTATGAGATCACGGTCGGTGGAAAGAAGCTTATTGGCAGCGCCCAGGCTCGCAAGAAATCTGGGGTGCTCCAACATGGTTCATTGCCTCTGTCTGGAGATTTAACCAGGATCAATGATGTCCTTCATTACCCAGACGAATCTAAAAGGGAACAGGCAAGAATTGGACTGCTTACTCACGCCACGACCGTTGAAGGTGTACTAGATTTTCCAGGTGATTGGTGGCTCACATCGTATGCGTTCCAGGAAGCCTTCCAAAGAATCTTGAGGATTGACTTAAATTCAATGGATCTTTCGCCTGCGGAAGGACGCAGAGCTATAGAATTATTCAATGAGAAGTACAATCATCCAGATTGGACAGAAAGAAAGTAGCGCTTAGAAATAAAATATCAACCTTAATCGAGTTTTACATTCTGTACAATTGCGATTAGGGAGGCTTTATGGAGAAACCTGCGTGTTTTAGGAAGTTCATCATTGAATTGATTAACTCTCTCTGACATCCCACTTTGTGGAAATATTATGAGCATTGGATTGTTGACGCTTCATTTGAATTTGCCAGGTTGCACATCTCTCAAAGAGAAAAGGCGAAGATTAAAACCGCTCCTGCACAGGCTGCACAGGGAATTTAACATTTCCGTAGCTGAAATTGATTACCAGGATAGATGGCAGGAAGCTCTAGTTGCCTGTTCGTTGGTCAGCAACGATAATGGGCATATTCAACGCTACCTGCGGAAGGTAATTCGCTGGATCGAAAAATCCTGGCCTGATGTAACATTAATGGATGATCATTTAGAGATTATCTGGTAATCATCGGAGAAATCATGGGGTTGGCACTCTTACTAATCGTTCTCGTGGTTTTATTGCTCAGCTACAGGCTGTACGTCTCGCCTAAAGTTAGGCAAAACATAACTCCTCTTTGGGAAAGATCCACACCTGCCAGGCGCAAAATGGATAGTGTTGACTACTTTCCAACTTCCTCAAGTGTTCTGACTGGTTTCCAATTAAGATCAATATCCTTAGATGTCATTATCTCCCCAATTATTGCTGTGCAGTTCGGGTGGCTGCCAGCTATTCTGTGGCTTTTGATTGGAGCTATCTTTTTTGGCTGGGTTCAGGATTATCTTTCAACCATAATTTCGGTTCGCAGCGCGGGAAAACCTTTCACGAAATTATTTAATCAGTATTTCAATTCGAAATCCCGCACATTAATAAATTTGTTTCTGATAGCTTATCTCCTGATTATCATCAGCCAATTCAGTTTACTGCTCTCCAGTTTGCTAAGCAGGGTGAATATACCCTTCGCGATCATGATTTTCGTGCTGGTTGGTTTTTTTGCAGGGTTTCTCATTTATCGAACCAGGGTTAGCCTGATAATCACCTCATTTTTATCTATCGTAATTGCAATATTCGGAATTTGGCTCAGCTCTTCCACGCAAATCATGGATGCGATCGACCAGATAAACCATTTCCTCATCGAGCTAGGCATGGTGGGCTCTTCTGGATCAATTTTTGGTGAAATTACATGGCAATCGCTTCTGTCCCTTTTGGTGATTTTCTTCGTCTGTTATCTCGGTGCCACTCTCCCCGCATGGCGATTTGCAGTGCCGTTCAACTACATCTCAAACTGGATGGTTATAATCGGCTTTTCAATTGCATTGATTGGGTTCAGCCTCGGCACTCTTACCGGTTCGATAAATGCCAATTTTGAATTGCCTCCCGTCGTCACCACCTACCAACCACAAATTGGGCCTCTTTGGCCAATTCTGTTCGTCACCTTATCCAGCGGAGCAATTTCTGGTTGGCACTCCCTGGTATCATCCTTCACGACTTCTCACCAGGTAGAAAAAGAACCCCTGGTTAAACCAATAACAACGGGTGCGTTGTATGGCGAAACCTTCACCGTCGCCATCATTATCATTTTCGCGGCCACCTTTGGTGTCTCATCTGGAATATTCGATCAAGAACAGAATTATGCACTGGTTTCAGGTCCCGCCAGTGTTTTTGCCACTGGATTTGCAAAAACCTGGAATGTCATTGGGATTTCGCCAACAATTGGCGCATCTATCAGTACCATCTTGCTAACTTTAATGGGTTTATCTGTTCTGCACCTGGTCGTTCGTTATGCCAGAGTAATTCAAAGTGATCTTCTTGGAAGACGTTTACCCGCCTTTAACAATCCTCACCTCAGCACGATTACTGTCCTTATCGTTTCCTTGCTTCTTGTCATGATTGGAGTGAGGGAATGGTTGTGGATACTTTTCGCTGGTGCAAACCAGTTATTAGCGGCGCTGGTATTAATGTTCGCCACTATTTGGTTGGCTGGACAAAAGAAAGCCATCTTGTGGACATTCATACCCTCAGTTTTCCTTTTCCTTACGGGGCTAACTGCAATTTTTTACAGCTCTGTTTATCAGCCTTTTCTCAAAGAAATTGTCACCTCTGCGAGTATTTATGATCTTATAACAATCAGGAGCATTACGTTATTGGCTTTTGCAATATTTTTTTCCACCATTGCAGCATATATTTACATCATTGGTTTGAACAAGTTAATTGGAGCCAGGATGAAAAATTCATGATCCGGATGGAAATTGAAAAATCAGTAATTATTTATTGGCTCAAGGAAATAACAATCGGGAGAATATTATGGATCTAGGTTTGAAAGGCAAAAAAGCGCTCGTATCAGGATCAAGTCGGGGTTTGGGATTTGCGACTGCTTTGGGACTTGCAAATGAAGGTTGTGAGGTAACGATCAACAGCAGGAGTCTAGAAAATATCCAATCTGCTGAGCAAAAAATATCAGCTCAAACTGGTTCAAAGGTCTTTTCGATATGCGCAGATATTACTCATCCTGGCTCTCCAGAAACGATTGTGTCCGATGCGGCGAGGAAAATGAATGGATTGGATATCCTGGTTACGAACTCTGGTGGACCACCATCCAGTGCCTTTGAGAGTCTAAGTGACGAGGATTGGCAAAATGCTATCGAACTGAACTTCCTCAGTCACATGAGGTTGATCCGAGCCGCGCTGCCATCTCTAAAGGAATCAGCTGCAGCCAGTGTACTAACAATAACATCAATGTCCGTAAAACAGCCCATCCCTAATCTTGTACTGTCAAACAGCGTGCGCAGTGCGACAGTAGGTTTAACCAAAACACTGTCCCTGGAACTTGGCAATCTGGATATTCGATTCAATTCCATATTACCCGGTTGGACGGATACTGAGCGAGTTCAAGAGTTAATGGCTTTCAGGGCTAAACAGAACCAATCCACCATTGAGGAGGAAACTGCCAAGCAATCTCTTGACAGTCCATTTAACCGCCTCGCATCACCACATGAGTTCGCCAATGTGGCTGTATTTCTGGTATCACCAGCTGCATCCTATCTAACTGGGACAATGTTAGTAGTCGACGGCGGGATGTATAAAGCTACTTATTGAGCTGGGAATTTCTCTATCAAGAATTCGGGATTTACTTATTGCACATGGAGCAGCACTTTTCCATCACTCCATAATTCTTCCAGGCGGTAATAATCTCGCCGCTGTGGTGAAAAAATGTGCAATATTATGTCTCCATAATCTACCAGCAGCCAGCCATCCTGAGATTGTCCTTCTACTCGTGGATTAATGCTGAAATCCTTCTTGATGCTGTCAATCGCGGAATCAGCTAATCCCTGGATCATGCGATCGCTGCTGCCGGAGCAAATCACAAAATAATCAGCGAATATAGCTATTTCATGCAAATCTATGAGTACAATATTCTCACCTTTCTTGTCTTCTAAAGTGTTTACGATGGATCGGGCTATCTCAATATTTTCCAGGTTTCACCTCTTGATTGAAGCAATTAGTTGATTGAATCGCCTTCATTGAGCGCGGCAGAATAGATGGGAGTATATTCGGCGCCTTCAGGTTTTAAATCGCTTCGAAATAGATAGACAGTCCTCAACCTCGTAGCTCCCAAAAAACCAACTTTATAATTGTCCAGGATCTTTGCGATTACGTGCACATCATCAGCAGATGCATTGCGTGACACTCTACCAAATGTTAGGTGAGGAGAGAATGGACGATGTTCTCTCGAATATCCCAAACGGGCTGTTTCAATCTCTAATTCATGCTGTAAATTGATCAGCTCTTGGGGGACTTTCATACCCACCCATATTACACGCGGGTTATGGGCTTTCGGATATACTCCAATTCCACCAACACTGATATCACATTCATGGTGATTGGCAACCACCTTCCCCAGAATATCTTTCAATATCTCAAGATTCGCAGTAGATACATTCCCCAGGAATTTTAGGGTGAGATGAATAGTATCTGCCGGCACCCAACGGATAGGAACCGTATCCATGCGCTTCTTAAGATCTGATGCAACTTGTTCTATCCTGTCAAGTACATCTGGTGAGAGGTTTATTGCAATAAAGGCACGGATGACTTCCATTAAGTTTTCCCCAAATTTGATGAGGATTTAGAAACAGCCTCATCAATTACGTCCTTCATTTCAGCGAATGAAACCGGTTTTGTTAAGTACGCCACTGCGCCAGCTCTCAATCCTTTCTCAACATCCTCAGGCATAGTCTTCGCCGAAACAATGATTACTGGCAGTCCAGACAAGCTTGGATGCTCATTGATGAAACTCAAGACTTCCAAACCGGATAAATCTGGCATCATCAAATCCAGGACAACCGCATCGGGTTCTTGCTCAGCAAGATTATCTACCGCAGAGAGTCCGCCAAAAAATTTTACAACTTCATAACCGCTGATGCGCATCATTTCAGCATACATTTCTGCGGTGTCCGGTTCATCTTCAATGATTACTATTTTCAATTAATCTTCACCCTTATTGTTGCAATATTAATCCGATCAAGAGTTCCGATCGGAATTCTTGATAAACAACATAGCATAAGTTTAACATTAATTCAAGAGGGGTGAGATAACTGCAGCAATTTATTTAGAATCTGATAACAAGCGATGATAATCTTCATCCGTATCAATATCAAGTAATACCTTTTCATCATGCCATTCCAACCAGGATACTTGATATCGTGAAAAAAGCTGCCGTCCCCCAGCATCACCCTGCAGCGACTGAAAATCACCAAAAGTAACGCGATCGAACAAAACTGGATTGCATCTTTGGCCTGACACTAAAGGTGCAACTATTGCTGCCAGACTCTCTACATGCCGTTCAATCATCGAACGGATTAAGGTTTCGGACAAATATGGCTGGTCCACCAGGAAGAAGATTACAGATCCCGAATTATTCTGAATGGCAGATAATCCAGCTTGAACCGACGTGCTTTGTCCGGATTCCCAATCTGGATTGAAGACGATTTCAACTGGAAGATCTGATAATTCCTGTCTAACTTTATCTTCAAAAGCTCCAACTACAACGAGTACGTGATCAACTCCACTATTTAATATCTTTGTCACAATGTAACGTACAAGAGAAGTGCCTTTCCAGGATAACAGCTGTTTTGGTCTACCCATCCTTTCAGATCCACCAGCTGCGAGCAGGACCCCGGTTACCTGCTCATGAACCCCGTGAATTTTATCTTCCACTGTTGGCCCATTTTGTGTCTTAATATTGTGTTTGGATGTTTGATTCTCCAATAAGGATGTTACAACTATAGAATCATAGGATGATTTTAATTCAAGCGCCAGTCGCTTTGCTCTAGCTTGAAGATTTACATCATCAGCTTGATTCAAGAGACAAACTCTGCGCGCACCTTTAGGTATCCCCTTGAGCCCTCCGAGATCATCCTTCAGAACCAGGCTAACTGCATCTAAAGTGATCTTTTCCCCATATTTTAGATTAGACAGTTTCGCGTACTCATCCACGCGGTAAACATATTGGGAGGAAAATGGTTTATCGAGACCAGAGAGACCTGCAACCACAACTGCCTGATCAGTAAATGGAGGCATCACGGGTTCATGAGCTGCAGGAGCTTTAAGCGCCCTTTGTCGCGAGCCATCAGCTTCAATCAACAAATTTATGCCCTGATTCCCGAGCATGATGATAAATTTCTTCCAACAGTTCAGGAGGGGGTCCGGAAACTCGATTTTGAACTCCTGGTCCCTCAATAATGAGGGTTATCCCAGGGGCAATTGAAACCACGAAATTCTTTGAGTTTTTTATATCTGGTGAGTAAGTTATGTGATCAGCGAATCCTATTTGTTCTTTGCCAAAATGCGTCGTGGTTGTGGCGATGATGGGTTCTTTCAAATCCCTGGCGAGGGTAATAAGCGCGCTTGTCTTCCCACCGGATCCGCTAAAGGCTATGCTTTCGCCTGGCTGAACTCGAAGGGCATCAGAGAGTCTCATGGATATATTATCTTTATTGGGCTTGGATCAATTGCCTTTCTTTCGAAAGGATTGCCTCAAGTACTCCCCCGCCCACGGATAATGCTTTATCAGATACGTGTCTGCAAAATTCGGGATCATTTCTGGGATCGATATCACCTATTTTGAACCCTTCAGTTACATATAAACCTGGATGAAGCAAACCTCGCAGGACTCCTTTGAATGATGCCCGGATTTCCTTGCCATTTACCTCACCAACTAATTCTCCCTGTTTCAATCGATCACAGATTTCCCTGTCAGAATTAAAAACCCCTTCAGATGGAGACCTCAAAACACGATCCTGGTATTGATCGCCAAATCCTTCAGGTCTTCCTGTATTGGTCTGTGCACTCCCCTGCCACAGCACTCGCCCCAGATAGTGACCCCGGTTTGTTTCAACAACGGCATCACAATTTACGCCGACCACAAATCCAGGTCCCAAACCGATCATGAACGGGACTGATCCAATCAAGAGCGATGGAGGTGTCTTTGTCATGCGGGCATCCACCAGAGTCGTTAATGGTGGATCTTCGTTTTGTAAACTTGAGATTATCTGACATTCTGGATCGACCAGAACGGGAATTTCGTTATTCAACCAGGCAGATTGTAAACTTCCCAATGAATCTACAAGACGAGCTGTTGCTCCTTCAACTTGTGTTACATTGCGGTACACCGCTTCTGCAAAAGAGACAGAGCGGCGAATGACAAGGGGTTGATCTAATTCCGTGATTACCACGCGCATGCCGGACCGGTGTAAACGAAGCGCCACTCCACTCGCCAAATCTCCCCCACCTCTTATTAATACTATTCGATGATTATCCATGTGTCATTTTTGTATCTACTGAGGGGTGCTAAATTTTTCCTAATCCACGCAAGACCCGCTCGGGAGTCAGGGGGAACTCATCAAACCATACTCCAGTGGCATCATGAACAGCCGCGATTATCGCTGGTGCCATTGGTAAGAAAGGCATCTCTGCCATGCCACGCGCCCCAAAAGGTCCTCTGGGATCAGGATATTCAAGAATAATGGATTCAACCTGATCAGGTATATCCAACACTGTTGGAATCAAGTATGTGGATAAATGTGGTGTTTGCACATATCCCTCTTCCTGGACGAAATTCTCAAGGACTGCATAACCCGCAGCCTGGACCACTGCACCTTCAATTTGACCCACAATTTGCTGCGGGTTGATTGCCTTACCGACATCGTCTGCCGAAATCACATTCAAGACCTTGATGTGCCCGGTCTCCGTATCAACCTGGACCTCAACTGCCTGTGCAACATAACCATAAGAATAATTCGGTTCACAAAAACCCGTTTCGGGATCGAGTGGAGTCGTTTGATGTGGTATGTACTGGTATCTTCCGATAGCCGGACGATCCTCTTCTCGCCATTTCTTGAGTGCAAGTTCCGCAGCGCCTCGAATTGAATTTCCAGCCACAAATGTCAGCCTGGATGCAGATGTACTGCCCGAGTTATCACTGGTTGCTGTATCTGAGACGACCATTTCAACCCGGTCAAGCGGTACTCCGACAGCATCGGCTGTCATTTGAGCCATTGCCGTGTGGGTGCCCTGTCCGACATCAGCACCAGCATGGTGTACAACAGCTTTCTCAATCTCTGAATCGCCATGTAGTTCAACAGTTGCCCAGCACTCATCCACAAATCCATATGAGAAACCAACGTTTTTGAACGCACATGCAACTCCGGTTCCTCTCAGCAAATGCTTTTCAACAGGTGTATCTAATAGTTTAGTTTGGTTCCATCCATCTCCCCGTGATTCCCAACCTGCGGCTTCGGCGCATTCCGCGACAACATTCGATAGCGATACGCCTTCCGGGAGTGGTGTCCCAACGGATAGTAAACTTCCCTCCTGTAAAAGGTTTCGCATGCGCAGCTCAACCGGATCCATTTGCAGCTTTTCAGCAAGTTTATTCATCTGGGACTCGGCCGCGAATGCACCCTGGGGACCGCCAAACCCACGGAAAGCGCCGCCCGGGATGTTGTTTGTGTAAACAGCATAGGTGTCCACATTTACATTTTCGATTTCGTATGGACCTGTGCACATCAAAGTCGCATTTCCAAGCACCTTGGTTGAAGTGTATGCGTAAGCCCCACCGTCAGCAACAACATCCATCTCGGCCGCGATAACCTTGCCTTCACGAGTCGCACCCCATTTTGCTTTCAGAACATAAGGATGTCGTTTATGATGACCAATAATCGACTCTTCCCGGTTCCAGATGATTTTCACCGGGCGTTCAATCCCTCGCTGGCGTAACCGCCAGACTGCGAGTGCCAGTACTATTTGTACTGACATGTCTTCTCTACCCCCAAACGCACCACCGATAGCGGGATAGATCACCCTGATTTGATCTAAGGGCAGATTGAGTGCATGAGCTATTTGCTCCTGGTCTTCATGTGTCCATTGACCGGCAACCAACACTGTAATTCGACCTTCTTCATCGAAATAACTCAATCCTGCTTCGGGTTGGAGAAAGGCATGTTCCTGGGCCGGGGTGTGATATTCCTGTTCAACAATTACATCTGCTTTGTCAAATGCTGATTCAATATCTCCCTTCCTGATGCGGTAATGGCAGAACACATTCGATTCATTATCGGGATGGATGAGCAATTCTGTATCATTCTTGGCCGCAACCAGATCTGTGATCAGCGGCAATTCCTCGTACTCAACCTCGATCAGGTCCCGGGCTTGCTCTGCAATTGATTCACTTTCGGCTACCACCAACGCGATTTGATCTCCGACGAAGCGCACTCGATCTGCATAGGGTTTATCCGAACCTGGTCCACACAACACCGGTTGATCAGGCATAATCAAACCGTATTCATTCACAGGTACATCCCTGGCTGTGAATATTGCCTGCACCCCTTCGATTGCCTCAGCCTGTGTTGTGTCAAGCGTGCGTATGATTGCATGCGGCCGATCAGCAAACAGGATTTTCATGTACAGCTGATCGGGTAAATTGATATCACCCGGATATAAAGTCTCACCCGTTACTTTGCCTTCTGCATCCGATCTATGAACTGATTCACCGATTGCGGGCATTAACCGTTCTCCAATACAAGATTCGTAAACTAAATTCTTCCAGGCGAAATTATACCTCGGTAGAAAATTTCAGTTGAATGCGAAATTACATCACCGATTAAACGGGAGTGCAGTGCAGATTCCGCTTACCAATTGTTCTTGTTTTGAATGGAACTTAGCTTAATCCTGGTAACAAAGGTCGAAACCAGGGCATACCCAGCAGGATGACAATCAAAGAAAGACTAAACCAGATTGCTGAGCGGCGATGTTTGAGGATTGATTCATCTGCGCGTTTTGCAGCTGCTACACCAACGTGAGCAAATACTACCGCCAGGATCATCATCAAGATGTGTTCAAAAGCAAAGAATCGTAGGTCAGTGCTGGCCAATGCAGCCCCAAAATCACCTAACGCGAGCTTGGTAATTGGACTGAGCACAAAATAAAGAATTAAACCAAGCAGCAGTTGGATGTCCAAAGAAACAGAATAAAATATACCAACTTTTCTATCCATAGGTGTCCATTCCACCTTCCCGAACCACCCCCAAAAAGCCCTCACCAGCGCTACCACCAGCAGGATTAATACAATCCAGCGTAATATGTTATGAACTGCTAGAATGAATGCATACATAAATGTCTCCTTAAACTAAATTTTCAAACCAGTAGAATTATATAACCAATAATGTCCCACTACCAATCGAATATTCGGAAACTCACCCATAAAACTGTCAAATTTTGAGGGGATTATGATACGATTAGCAGCGATATTAAACTACCTTCGAAAAGGCAAAAATGCACACCATTCAAGATTCTGAGATTCTCCAACAATCACTCGAGCACAGCTTTTGGACCTGGTCCGCCCAGGGAAAAGTGAGCCCGATTCCGGTCACAAAAGCAAAGGGAGTATATTTTTGGGATGCGGATGGCAAACGCTACCTGGACTTGAATTCCCAGATGATGTGTGTGAATATTGGGCACGGTGATGAACGTGTAATTGAAGCTATTGCGGCACAAGCGCGTGAATTACCTTACGTTGCTCCATCATTAACCACCAAACCACGGGCAGTGCTCGGCAAGATGTTAGCAGAGATAACTCCCGGCGATCTCAATCATTTCTTCTTCACGCTGGGTGGTGCTGAAGCCAATGAGAACGCCATAAAAATCGCCCGAGCTTATACTGGAAAGCATAAAATTCTCGCCCGCTACCGCTCCTATCATGGCGCGACTGCCGGTGCAATGTCGTTAACCGGAGATCCCCGCAGATTAGCCTGGGAACCAACATTGATGTCCGGGGTAGTTCACTTCCTGGATCCATATCGCTACCGCTCAACATTCCACAAGGATAAACCTGAGATATCTGAAGCTGAATTCACCAATGATTACCTCAACCACCTGGAAGAGATCATCAGCTATGAAGGGGCGGATACTATCGCAGCTATCATCATCGAGACCGTTACAGGAACGAATGGAATCATCATTCCGCCTGAGGGATACCTTCAGGGTCTGCGAGAGATTTGTGATAAGAACAACATCCTCCTGATATGCGATGAGGTCATGAGCGGATTCGGGCGCACCGGGGAATGGTTTGCAGTCGACCATTGGAATGTGGTTCCCGATATCATTACAATGGCTAAAGGGTTAACTTCTGCTTATGCACCTTTGGGTGCAGTTGCCATGCGAGATGAAATTGCAGAATATTTCGATGATAAAGTATTTTATGGCGGTTTGACTTACAATTCCCACCCGATCTCACTGGCTGCTGCCATCGCCAATATCAACGTGATGAAGGAAGATGGTGTAATCGAAAATGCCCGCAAGATGGGGACAGTTCTCCGTCGTCACCTCAATGACCTGGGAGAGAAACATAAATCGGTTGGCGAAGTGCGTTCAATTGGACTGTTCAGCGCCATTGAAGTGGTTAGAAATCGAGAAACCCGGGAGCCGATGGCACCATATAATGGGATTTCACCCGAAATGACCCGGGTTAAAGAATACTTGCTTGAAAATGGTGTTTACACATTCATCCATTGGAATGTGATCCTGGTGATTCCCCCGTTGATTATCAATGAAGAACAGTTAGAGGAAGGAATTAGAGTTATTGATCAAGCTCTAGAAATTACAGACGCAGCAGTGACTGGTTAGCATTTCGTTTCTTCCAATCAACTGCAAATTTCGAAAACGCATTACTAGGATTTACGAACCGGTAATGCGTTTTCTCTCGGAATCGATAATCCTGCGAAGAATGGCAATTGTGACTCCATAAGTGGAATCCATCCCATAATATGACATACTGCCTGCACCCAGGTTTCTCCCTTTGCTCAGCGGCGTATCTGATGCATAGTGCAGGATGCCCAGATCAAATGGGATGCCGTACAGGTTAAGTACTTCGTTTACAGGATGGCGCTGGGGGCGGTACATTTCATAAACAGCCGATAAATATGGGCCAGCCTCCATCTCGATATCCGTGTATCCCTCCCGGTAAAATACATCCATGTACTCATCATTCTGCAGGAATGTTCCGCGCACAGTGACCGCTTTCTGATTATCCAGGGTCGCCCCATAAACTACGTAAGGGGTTACATCCGCGGCGGTGAATGAATTCGGAAACAAGTAGGTGTTTTGGGATTGTTCGTCTTGAACCACGGTGGGGATCATTACATCACCGATTACACCGTTCAAGGTGGCAGCTTTACCGGTGACAAATACTCCCAGGATATCTCCCACTTCAGCTGAAATTTTAGTGAGGATATTGTAGGCTGCCATACCTAATGGATAATCAATATTTAGAATTAATGCATCGCTGTCTGATAGAAATTCCAGCTCACTGCCCAGGCGGGGGTCAATTTCCGTTAAATTCAGTCTAGCAAGGTCAATCACCTGAGCTTCAACATCAAAACTGTGTAAACTGGGTACGCGCTGAATACCCAGTTCAAGTTCATGCTGCTTCAGCGATTTCTTAAGGGATTGCCCCTCAGGATGGCTCAATAATTCTTTATAAACATAGTAAAAGAAGTTTTCACGGTTCGAGGGTACCCGGTCATCCTTTATCTTCGCCCACTCTTGTGCCAAATCCCCATTTCCACTTTGTTCGACAAATGATAGCAGGTCATTTCGATGCTGCAGAGCAAAACCAGATAGCAGATTTACGACACTATGCCGGTTGCTGGAGATGAAATAAACGGGTCGATCGCTCAAATGAGGGCATTCCGCCTTAATATTGTCCCACCAGATGCGGGTAGCACGCCAGTAATCGCTTAGTGAACCGGATAGCAGCTGTATACGCAACCGGCTTGGTCTCAAAGCCATCTCTGCCATTATGTGGGAGAAATCCTCGCCCATTAATGATTTCAATTGATTGAGATCATCTTCACTGATTTTCAAAGTCTGGGCGACCAATTGGAAAGTCTCAGGAACAGTCTCAATCTCTCCCAGGTTTACCGATTTCGGCAGCATCTGCAGCAATGTATTAAATTTATTCCACTCAACCTGGTAAGCAGTTAACAACGGCAGAATATCATCAATATCGGAGCGGCTGGCAATATAACAGGCCAGGGTATTTTCACCATCGTAGAAACATCGTCTCCGCCTGGCTGGAGCGAAAACTTGCTGCCAGCTTTCAACATCCCCGAAACCTCGCCGTTCAAAAATCTCCGGACTTTGACCCAACACGACCAGCTGGATATGGGACATAATCCCTGGTAAGCGCAAGATCGAATATACCAAAGCTGACATATCTGGTGCGTCATCACGCGCATCCGGGTGCAGCAGGGAGTTCATGCGCGCATGGGCTTCTTCAAGGGTTCTAATTTGTACTTCCGCCGTCGATCGCAGCAAAGAGTAATATGTTCTTTGATAGAGCTCGATCTCTTCAGAAGCCGTACTGGGAACAGTTCTTTCCATAATTATTCAGTGAGGAGATTGTTTTGTGCGGTTAAATCTAGCCAGGAGGCGAATCGAGAGGTCCATACCTTGGTATGCCGATGATGCGATAAATCACCGAATAACCAACTGTGATAATAGCAAATCCAATCACTACTAGAATTACAGTTAGAGCAAGGTCGGCATACAAAACTCGGCCGATCACCGGTACAGTAAATGATTCTCCAAGTTCAACTGGAATCTGGACCCAACGCCGGCTCCTATTTGCCTGAACCAGTATTTTTGCTCCTGCAAATGCGACAACAGGCAGCAGGATCAGCAAAAAACATCCAATGCCGCGCCAGATTGGGTGGATAGGTGGAATAATTGTCCTACGGCTTTTAGGTTGGTAGGTTGGATCGTATTTTGTCATCTTCAACCTCCATTAGGCTTGCACTTTCAATAGCGGAGATGATTTTGTAGTAACCTGTGCAGCGGCAGAGATTACCGGTTATGGAATGCCGAATTTCTTCCGGTGAGGGATTAGGTCGTTCTTCGAGCAGCTTGACACCAGACATGATAAAACCTGGTGTGCAGTACCCGCACTGAACCGCACCTTCATCAATGAATCCTTTCTGTACCGGATGCAGTTTTCCATCAACTGCCACACCTTCAATAGTTACAATTTTTGCGCCATCTGCCCGCCCTGCCGGAACGAGGCAGCCCATCACTGCAATGTTGTCCAAAAATACTGTGCAGGCGCCGCATTCCCCTTCAGCACAGCCTTCTTTTGTGCCGATTAAACCTGCATCCTCTCGCAGCAAATTCAGCAAGCTTTTCTGTGTATTATTTTTGAATGCATATTCGCGCCCATTGATTGTGGTGTGGATTGTGGTTGAATCTTGTGATGGCAAAGATATGTTCTTCTTACCATTGCCATTGATATTCTTTCCCCACAGCAGGACTGGATTATCAGGTACCTTTCTTTCGATCTTTCCGCTTGCAATTTCGCGCAAAGCCCGTAGAGTGCAAACACGCACCATTTCTAGGCGGTAATCAGCTGAACTGCGCACATCATCGATAGGCGTTGCTGCAGATTCAGCCAGACTGGCTGTTTTATCGATCACATCCTCGTCCAGGTGACGACCAACCAGGTATTTCTCAGCTTCCTGGGCATGGATGATCACCGGAGCTACCGCTCCAAGAGTTATGGCAGCCTTCTCGACAATGACGTTTCCATTGTTTGATGTATTTGTTTGGGACAACTCCAACACTACGGCTGTATTGACCAGGGATATAGCCTGTGCCTGTCTTAATGCCAATTTGATGAATACCCCAGTGGAGTTTGCATCCAATGCGGGAAATGAGATATCCACCATCATTTCATCCGGCTGCATGACTGTCTTTCTTACACCCTGGTAGAACCTGCTTAATGGAACAATCCGTTCTTGCACCCTCGATCGCAACGTTACCAATGCACCCAGAGCCATAAGAGGGGTTATGGTGTCATTGGCTGGAGAAGCAGTAATCAAGTTCCCGGCGATGGTTCCCCGATTCCTGATTTGCGGCGAGCCCACCTCCCATGCAGCTTGCGCTAACGGCAAGGCTTTTTCACGAATTATTTTTGAAGCTACACAGTGATTATGGGTTACCAATGGTCCGAGATGAATCACACCATCCTCATCTAATGTGATTTCATCTAACCCGGGTATTCTTGAAACATCGATTAAGGTATCGATCCCTGTCCGGATGCCCCGTTCAATCTCAAGCATCAGATCGGTAGCGCCTGCGACTATGCGAGCTTTCTCCCCATATTCAGATAATAGGATCAGCGTTTCTTCAACACTGTTTACTGTGATGTACTCATGCCACATGTAGTTCTCCGCAAATTAGTACTTGTAATTTTGATCTATACAACCTCGAATCCACTTTATGCAGACTCATGGATTTTGCTGCCATGCCTGATTTGGATAATTTCAGCCAGAATGCTGACGGCAATTTCTTCTGGTGTCTCCGCGTGGATCTTTAATCCCATCGGTGATCGAACTCGTTCCATCTTTTCAGCACTCACACCAGCGGCTTCTAATTGTTTTCGAGTCGTTTCCCACCTGCGCCTGGATCCAATCACCCCGATGTATGCAGCGGATGAATCGAGAAGACCAGGTAATCCGGGAACATCAACATCAACACTTCGTGTGGTCATGACCACATAAGTCCAGGGAGTGATTTTCATTTTCTCAGGCAGCTCTTCGAATGGAACAGTAAAATATTCTTCAGCGTTTGGGATCGTTTCCGGATTACAGAATTCTGGTCTATCATCGCTGACCACAATCCTGAAATCAAGCCACTGAGCTAAATGAGCTACTGCCTGTCCAACGTGACCTGCCCCCACAACCACTAATGTTGCTTTTGGAATAATTGGTTCCATGTATATCTCCACCTGGCCTCCACAAACACCAGGATCGCCTTGTGCAGGATCATCTAATGAATATTCTAGCCGCCCCGGTTTCCCCTCAGGAATAAGTTTCAGAGCTTCTGAAATGGTCCTATTTTCCAATTCCCCTCCTCCTACACTCCCGATGATGCTGCCATCAGGCTTAACCAGCATTTTGCTCCCTGCGTGGCGGGGTGTTGAACCCTGACTGCGAACGATTGTGCAGAGCACACCAGCTTCTTGGCTTACCTCAAGTTCAGCTATGGATTTCCAAATAGACATACACTAATACCTTTTTGCTAGTTTAGCCTTCGAGTAAGCCGAGGACGACTGGTAGGAGCTGTTTCTTCCGCGAAACAACATCTTCAGCCAGCAAGGTGCCATCGGATTGTTTCGGGTAAGGTAAATCTCCAAGGATCGGCAGCTCATCCGTCAGCAGCAGCCGGCTTGTGCTGTCCACCACATCGGTGACCATCAACATCGCAAAATCCAAGCCGCGCTTATCGCGCATATCACACAAGGCCTGCTTCAGTGAAGGAAGTCTTTCTTTGAGTAAAAGTAAATTGGTTACTTCAGCCTGGGCAATGGCAAAATCTAAACCCCCAGCCTGGTAAACCTTCGTATCAGTTCTCACAACTTGATCCGGTTCCCGGCTGGTGATCCCTGATCCAGCCTGGATCACCTGTTCACCGTAGGACTTTATTGTTTCACCTTCCAGTGGTGAACCAGGAATAAAAGCCCAGCGAGCGAGCCGTTCTGCGGTCTGGCTATCTCTTTCGGTTGTGGTTGGTGAATTGAGCAGCAATGTATCGGCCAATAATCCTGCCAGCAGCAGACCTGCCAGGTTCGGCGGAGCGCTCAAACCTGATTCTTCTATCCTTTCAGTTACCAAGGTGCTTGTACTGCCGACGACATCTATCGTAAACCTGATGGGGACATGTGTCGTGGAGCTGCCAAGCCGGTGATGATCAAGGATCTCCACCAGCTCAGCTTCTTCAATGGCACCGATTGCCTGGTTTGGCTCATTATGGTCTACCAGGATTAATCTCAAGCGAGGTGGGTTGAACGCTTCGCGCTGCCTACACACGCCCATGTACTTTCCCTGGTCATCCACTACCCAGAAATCATCTCCCTCGGCCCGCATTATTCTCAATATCGAGTCTCTTATACGGCTGGAGCTCTGGAATCGGGGAATATTGGTACTGGCCGCATCCCGACAGGGCAAATCAAGGATATCTGAGAGACGCATCTCCTGTCCGCGTGGATGGGGACCAACCAGGTTGCTCAACAACGCAAACAAACTGGGACCGTTCACCAATCCAAATGGTGTACCATCCTCCTTGACGATTGGAGCGACACCCCATGTGCGGCTGGCAATCGTCCAGGCTGCCCTTAATGGCTCATCTGGTGTGGTTGTATCAAGTCGAACTGACACGGACTCGAATTTTGGGGATGCATCATTAATTAATGTTGGCGCTTCCATTCCTAATCGCTTAAGCACCCAACTCGTTTGAGGGTTAACTGCCCCCGCCCGGGCAGCCTGCACATCTTCCCCGTTTAATTCGTGCAGGAACCAGGCGTAACCCATCGCAGAAGCGATCGAGTCAGTATCTGGATTTACGTGCCCAATTACAAAGGTCTGGGACATTTAGTTGTTCAATCCTCTATTGCATACCATGAACTGATTTCATGATAATGACCGATTGCTGTTTTGAAGCTGTCTCCAAACCTTCTCTGGAGTGACAGGATTTGAATCTATGTTGACTCCAGCTGCATCAAAAACCGCATTCCCAACTGCTGGCGCTACTCCATCCATGGGGATTTCGGCAACTGCTTTCACCCCAAACGGGTGAGAAGGTTCGAACGTCTCGACAAAGATGGTGGTTAATTCAGGCATTTCATGTGCATGGAAAATATGGTAATCACGCAGATCAGTCTCCCTCGGGTGACCGTCTTGGTCGTAAACCATCTCTTCACTGACTGCATACCCTAGTGCTTGTGTCATGCCGCCTTCAATTTGGCCGGAAGCTGTAAGTGGGTTGATAATCACTCCTGAATCAACTGCCATCACCAGCTTGTCAACCAGGACCTGTCCGGTTTCTATATCAACAATCACCTCGGCAAATTGGGCAGCGAACGGCGGTGGAGCAACGGGCGATACGAACGAACCGATGCCCATGATTTGTTCCTGGTCGTTGTGGTGAAGTGTATCCAAGGCAATGTCAGCCAGAGAAATGCTTCGACCATCAGGCGCGACCGCCTTATTATCAATTAATTCAATTTCGCCAGCAATTAATGAAGCCTCAGTCTGTTGATTATTTAACATGCTTGCTGCTCGAAGTTTAATCCGTTGCGCAGCTGCTTGTGCGGCCCGCACCACTGCTGCCCCAGATATATATGTAGTCGAAGAGGCATAAGCCCCTTTATCAAAAGGTGTGAAATCCGTGTCCGAGGAGTAAACGATGATGTCATCAACTTCCACACCAAGCACCTCTGCTGCCATCTGCGCAAGAACGGTATCTGACCCAGTGCCTAAGTCTGTCGCACCCACAAGCAGGTTGAAGGAACCATCATCGTTCATCTTGATGCTGGCCGCACCCATATCCAGGTATGGAATCGCAGTTCCTTGCATGACCAGAGCAACACCTACTCCGCGTCTTAATTGGGGCTTGCCAGGTACCAACTGCCACTCGGGGTTGCCAAATTTCTGATCCCAGCCCAGTGCAGCTTTCCCCTGTTGGACACATTGATCTAAAGCGCAGGTTTCAATCATTTCGGGTCTTGGTTCACGCCCCTCACTCCAGGCAGTGCTGAAAGGCTGCATCTCTCCCTGGCGCAGTGAATTCTTCATTCGAAATTCAATCGGATCGAGATCCAATTCGCGGGCGATTTTCTCCATGTGCCGTTCAACTGCCCAAAATCCCTGGGGAACACCATATCCACGGTAGGCACCTGATGGTGGATGATTTGTATAAACGATATCCGCGTAAAACTGGATATTGGGTGATTTGCGGTATTCACCGTCTCCGACATACAGTGCCATGGATTTGTGACCCGTGTTGCCAGTCACAGTAAGCGCATGACCACCATATGCCCCGGTATCCGATAATGCATACATGGCATTAGCTGTGATTGTGCCATCAGCTTTGACACCAGTTTTCATTTTGATGCGCATTGGATGGCGTGATCTGGCAGCGATGAATTCTTCCTCGCGGCTGTATTCATAGATCACCGGCCTGCCCGTAGCGATGGTCAGATGTGCAGCCACATCTTCGCTGAGAATCTCCTGTTTGCCACCGAATCCCCCGCCGATACGGGGTTTAATCACCCGAATTCTTTTCACCGGTAATCCCAAAACAGGTGCCAGCTGCCGGCGAGCGTGAAAAGGTACCTGCGTACTTGAGTTAATAACCAGCCGATCGTTTTCATCCCAATAAGTGATCGTTACGTGGGGTTCGATATGGGCTTGTTGAACCTTGGGAACTTCATATTCTCCTTCGTAAACAAAATCAGCTTCCTCAAAACCCTGCTCGACATTCCCAATGTCGATACGAATCTCAGCAGCTAAATTTTTGGTAGGGTTGGAATCTGCAAAATTCACATATTCTGGCTCATCGTGGATTAACGGAGCGCCGGGTTGAAGAGCTTCTTCAGGATCGAGTATGAATTCTAAGTTCTCATATTCGACTTCGATCAATGCAAGTGCTTGAAGTGCAATTTCTTCAGTTTCCGCGGCGACAAATGCGACCCGATCCCCCACATACCTGACTTTGTTATCCAGCGAGAACGAATCCAGTGGACCCGGAATCGGATCGGATTGTCCTGCAGTCGAATAAACTACACGCGGGATATCTTGCCAGGTGAGCACAGCTGCAACACCAGGCAATGCCTCCGCTTTCGATTTATCAATTCGCTTGATGTGTGCATGGGCGACCGGGCTGTGCAGTACCTTAGCGACCAGCATTCCCCGGCGTTCAAAGTCCGCTGCGAAGGCTGGCTTGCCCTGCACCAGCTTGAGGGCGTCAACTTTTTTCTCTGGTTTGCCGACACGCTGCCATGCTTCAGTTTCTGGAGTTAATTCAATCCTAGGCATCACCTGCGCCGGGGCTATAACTTCTTCTGCTTTGGAACCAGCACCTTGAATTTCATCAGGTAGATCTCCAATTTCATTTGAAAATCCCGGATCACCACCTGACCATTCCATTGGCGGCGGTGGTCTATCGGTAATCGGCTCAAGATCCTCTCCCCTGGCAGCTGCGGCAGCCCGTAGGACAGCTTGCACCGGTTTTTTGTAGCCAGTGCAGCGGCACAAGATACCTGAAAACGCTTCGCGAACATCATCTTCATTGGGAGTATCATTTCGGTCAAGCAGGTCTTTGGCTGCCAAAAGCATCGCAGGGGTGCAATACCCACACTGTATCGCGCCGCTATCGACAAACTCTTCCTGGAGGAGATGCAGACCTGGAGTTGTTTTCCATCCCTGCTCGGGGTGTTCACCCAAAGATTCGATAGTCTCAATTACATGACCTTCAGTCTGGGCAGCAAGGTAAATACATGCGTTGATCGGCTGTGAATCCAGCAGGATTGTGCAGGCTCCACATTCTCCCGTTTCGCAACCATGTTTTACGCCAACAAATCCAATGGAGCGCAGCGCATTCAGTAAATTGTCACCGGGGGATATTTCGACTTCATGAACGATCCCGTTAATCGTAAGATTTATATCCATCTGATCTCTCAATTGATTTCACCGTTGGTAATCAATCCTATGACTCGAGTTGAGATAAACAGCGCCTGACCAATATTGGTGCAATCTCCATCCTGTACTCAGCAGAAGCCCATTCATCACCTGCCTGGCTGAAGGCATCCTTCGCGGCAGTTTCCTCCCCACCCATTTCTGGGCCATCGGAGGCTAATGCAGGTACTGCTCCATATCCACCTAAAATGACCCTGGTTCGGCCACCCGGCCAAATTGCCAAAGCTGCACTTACAATCGGTAAATCTGCCGGAGTTCGGGATACGTCCTCATAAACTAGCTGGACATTTACAGGGATTGAGATTTTCGTTACCAATTTGGATCCCAATTTTTGGTCCCGCATCAGGAGCAAATTTCCTAAGCTTATCGTCTCATCCCCTGGGAGCAATGTAGCTGCTGCATCCATTGCAAGCAAAGCTGCAGTAAAAGGTGAACGACCATCTGATGCGATCAATGTCCCAGCAACGCTGGCTACGTTCCGCAAATTATGCGTAGCTTCTCGCAGTATTACTTCCCGTAATTGCTCCGCAATCAACGGAGATTCAGATAACGATTGAAGGGTAACAGTCGCACCAATATCAATAAAATTACCCTTCTTCTGAATCTCTCCTAACCCAACATCCTGTAGATCGACAATCGCCATCGGTTCGATACTATATCGATCGATTGCCGTTCCGCCTCCCATCAAGATTGTTTTCTTATCTTGATTCTCGATAAGACTCAAAGTTTCAGATAAATCTTTAGGTCGATAATAATCAACTATCATCGGCTAATCCTGCCTGATTGTCTTCTTCATCAAAATCGTAAACTTTCCAACCCAGGGCTTCTAAATCAATCTGTCTAATTTCATCATCAGGAAGGTCAACGAGCAAGGTTTTTGCTTCTGCTAATACATCCCCTTCTGGCCCGTAAATCTTGCCTGTGCTGGATGCCATCCTGCTTTTCGATTTCTCAACGCGACCTACAATCCTCAACTGTTCGCCAACTGGCACATTCTTTCGAAACCGTATCTCAATTTTGGCGGTGAACATGAAGCGAGTATTTTCGTCAGTGATGTGTGCCCGTCCAGTGACTTCGTCCAACATGGCAGTCACTACACCTCCATGGACTACGCCTGGATAGCCCTGAAATTGTTCTGGAACCGTATATTCTGCCATAACTTCCCCGGGTCCAGTTTCAATAAAACGAAGTTTGAGTCCGTAGTTGTTTTCCAATCCGCAGACGAAACAGTGAAGTGAGTTTGGCTGTAATCTGGTGCTGGTTTTATCTCTTATCATGAACGAAATTATACTATGCCCATTCGTCTTAGCAGATGGTCGAATATATTTGGACCCTTAGGAAGCAGTCCAAAATAATAAGAAATTGGCGGAATAACCTCCGCCAATATGATCCTGGGCTTTGAGAGAAATTCGTAACAAATTCTCAAATATATTGACCAAATATGGAAATTCTTATCCCGCGAATGTGTCAATCAGCAGCTTGACATCCCCACCTACCGAGTACAAGATCGGTGATGTGCAGCCATGCTTGCGGTATTCATCTACCTTGGAGAGTGCTTCTTCAGGGGTTCCTGAGGCTGTGATGCGATCGATCAAATCATCCGGTACCAGGTGCTTTGCCTGTTGAATCTGTTCTTTGGTCGCTGGCCATCCAAGTATCGCCTGGATCTCGTTCACAACATCCATTGACACCCCGGATGCCATAGCGATATGTGGCTGCTGGGCAAGATATTGGGTCAGCAATTCGCGGGTGCTGTCGATAGCTTTTTCACGATCATGATCAACCGAGCAAACTACTAATTGGGGGCGATCAACATCATCCAATGTTCGACCAGCTATCTTTGCGCCTTTTTCCAGCAGTTCTAAGGCGCGATCATTATATTCCGGTGGAACACAATAATTCAAAACAACCCCATCCGCAATTTCACCGGTCAATTGCATCATCTTATCCCCGGTTGCACCGATCATTATAGGGACGTTTCTTGGTTCCCGGCGACCATGGACTACATCCAGCTCAATTTCATCGACGTGAACAAATTCACCGTGATAGGTTACTCGTTCTAAATTCAATAACCGGCGCAGAACCTCAACGGTCTCCCGCATCGCCGTAAGAGGTTTGCGGCGATCAATGCCAACATTCTTCGCTAATGGGTCCCACCAGGCACCGATACCGCAGATAATGCGGTCTGGGGCGAGATCATCAAGCGTTAAATATGTTGCAGCCAGCAAACCGATATTGCGCGTCCAGTTGTTGATCACGCCCGAGCCAACTTTGATCCTGTCGGTCACCGCTGCATAAGCTGCCATTGGCACAACTGCATCCCTGACAAGCCGAGATTCTGCCTGCCAAACAGCTTCAAATCCCTTCTGCTCCGCATACCGAACGTATTCTAATCCATCTCTCAGATCATGGGCATCCTGCAAATATAGAGACACTCGATTTGACATTTCAACCTCCGCACATATACTAATTCCGAACCAAGAACCTACTTATTAGACCAACCTCCTAATTCATCGCTCACCAGCTCCAAGTCCTCAGGAACGTCCATATCCAGGGCAAGAGAAGCCAGCTCGCAAATCTCTAGCCTGGCCCCAGCTTCTTTCGCGCTTAAGCAGTGGCGCTCGAAAGAATTTGGACCATAGTCATATTCTATCAATCCGACCGGGCATACTAATAAGGCGTTCGTGCCTTCCATCTTTCGATCTGGTGCGACAACGACAACCGGAGGATCTTTTACCATATCAAGCATTGTACTGATATCTTCCCTGGAGATCATCGGCAAATCGGAAGGAATGATCAGCACCCCGCGAGTGGCATATTGCTTGGCAACAATAGTCGCCCGTGTCAGAGCGACATTAAGCTCGGGAGCCCCGTTTTCTTGAACGGTACGCGCCCCATGTGCTCGTGCCAGGGACAACGCGGCTTGGTCCCGGCTCACGACCAGCACCTGCTCGATTTCAGGTATTTCTCTTAAGGTATCAATTGTATGGATTAATAATTGGCTGTTCAGACCTAAACGCTCCTCCTCAGATAAAACCTCTGACAAACGTGATTTTCCCCGGCGTAGAGGTTTAACCGGAACGATCGCCCATAAGGTCATAAGTTATTCCTTTCCTTTCAAATTATATTTGGGATTGGCTGACATACCAAGAAGAGTATATCAGCCTTAATTATCGTTGCAGCCAATAAATTTGTTAATTACTCAACAGGTACCTCTATACTGAACAGGTTTCTTAATTAAGAGACCTCCCAAAATCAACCAATTCTTTTGCGAGGCTAATTCGATCTTGCGCAGTCTTCATGATGGTATTCGTGAACAAACTTGGCACGCCTGAATTGTCAATCGCAGCTTTTTCATTGGCATCCAAATGATCAAACATAAATCCCGAAAGCAATCCTCCCCTATCCATCGAACCATAATGAATTACAACACTTGCTGCTGAAGGTGTAATACCCATCTCCTTGAACATCTTAGCCGCGGGACCTTTTAAAGTACCACTTTGAATGATCGGTGAAATTGCGATCACCTGCTTTTTATGTTTGCTCTCCAAAATCGCATCTCGAATCCCGGGAACTGCCAAAATTGGGTCGATGCTGACCCACGGATTCGAAGGACAGATGACGATCAAATCAGCTGAATGCAAAGAATCCAAAACGCCTGGAGCTGGATTTGCTGTAGCAGCTCCTTCAAAATTGAACCCAGAAACCTGAGGCTGGCATTTGCGTTTCACGAAATAATCTTGAAAAGGTAAAACGCCTTCATTGGTATGGACAAGGGTGGCAACTCGATCATCGCTCATCGGCAGAACATGATGTGTTATCTCCCAAATTGAGCAAAAATGGCGGCAGATTTCACTCAAAGGTTTTCCTTCGGAGAGCAACCTGCTGCGTTCCAAATGAACTCCTAAATCGCGATCACCAAGTCGAAACCATGTTGGCCCTCCGAGAAGCTCAATATTCTCTAATGCTTTCCAGGACTCGTTCGAGCGCCCCCACCCTGTTTCAGGATTGGCTATTCTAGCCAGCGTGTAGCAGATTGTGTCCAGATCAGGACAGATTCTTAAACCAAAATGGTCAAAGTCATCTCCGGTGTTAACTATCACCGTTAGTGAATCGCCTGGCAGGATTTCCGCCAGACCATCAACAAGTTTCGCTCCTCCTACGCCACCTGCAAGAGCGACCACATTCATACCAGGCGACCTCTGGAACTATCAGATAACCACATCATCCAATCAAATCTACTCTGCCGTTCTCCAATCATTGGGGAAATATCAGCCCATCACTTGGATACTAACAGGCAGCAGCTTGTATATCACCCGGATTTCATCGGGATCATTAAGCTCATAATCCGGATTGCCCGTGTACTTCAATGACAGATCATTGATATGCTGCCTAGCTCCCTCTTCGGTGACCTCTACAATCTCGCCGCGAAACTGTACATAACGGTATGGCTCATCCTGTGAGTGGACAGCCACTGCAATATGCGGTCTGGCGCGCATATTCCGGTCCTTGACCCTGCCTCTGGCAGAATTAAATAATAAATGCTCTCCATCGGTATTGAACCAGACTGGAGTCACCTGTGGGGTTCCATCTGGCATGCTGGTTGCCAGGTAAGCATACGAACGTACATCTTCGCTGATCAAATCTGTGTGGGATTCAGGAATCTTCTTCAAGCTCATAAATCTATTTCTCCTTGTTCTGAATAAAAATCGCTCTCATACCGTTCGAATTATGGAAATTCTGAATTATCAATATTTCATCATCTGAACAACCAAGCACGAGCTTGATTTCACTGTCCATCTTCTGTAGGTCGACTGTTGCCAGGAAACCATTAATATCCATCTTGGGATCAGATCCAATCCAGGCATCAATTCCAGATCCATCAGTTGATTTCGTCCCTTCAAGATACCCATAATCAATAGGGAAGGTAATGTCCGGGAAGTGTGGGTGGGAAGAACCTCTCGGGCGATCAATCACGATTGATGTAGATACTACCAATTTTTCCATGGTCTGCCAAAATTCTGCTTCCATACTTTCATTCCCAAGGAAATCCTATAATGTAAACTCTTACGATCATTGCAACAATTATGTCATCGTCATGCATGGAGAATTAACGAAACAAATCCTCTTCTTCTGGTCGGAGCAGCTCTTGCAAAGATCCTTCACGAAGCGGGTAAGGAAAACCCCGCACATGTACAACAGGCGTACCTTCGGCAGCCTGGCCCATCATGAGTGAAGCGGCTGCCGCCAGCTCGTCAGCCACGCCCACCTGGGTGACCCGCAAGGTACGACCAAACATATCTGCATCACCTCGCAAATCCTCAATGCCTGGAATTCCCGAGAGACCGATCGCAACGCCAACTGTTCCCAATCTCCACGCTCGTCCATGAGAATCGATCACCATTACCCCAATTCTCTTGTTGCTCCATTTTTCCAGACTTCTTCTGATCCCATCTGCTGAGCGATCCGGATTCTCCGGCAGCAGAAGGACCCAATCATCAGAATCATTGTCTTTTCTGACATTGGAATGATCGATCCCCGCATTTGCACATACAAAGCCAAGCCGGTGTTCAACGATGATTGTTCCCGGCCTGTAGCGGAGAATAGACTTACTCTCCTCGATCACAAGCTCAATTAATCGTGCATCCTTATCAACATGCTGAGCGAGCTCGAGCGCTCTTTCTGAGGGAGAAATATCATTCAGATTGACGAAACGGTCTTCAGACTTGGAAATGATCTTCTGGGCGATAACCAGGATATCTCCATCGGCGAGATTCATCTCGGCATGCTTTATTACGTCTGCGATCAAATCCGCTAAATCATCGCCTGGTTTTATTATGGGCAAACCAGTTAATGGTGTGAGTATGAGAGTCAAGTCAACGATCCAGTTTGCAGTTTCGGATTAATCCAACTTGGAACTTACCCTTTATTAATACCAGAGACCTGAATAGAAGCCGTTTTACTGCGATAGTGTCGATTCAAACTAATTAAAATTGCTGTCAAACCTTCAACCACAATGGCATTATCAAGATCACCTGCATAGTAGGCGTTCATTCCTAAATCTTCAACCAGCTTGCTGACAACTTCGGTATCTGAAGGATCATCAGCGCAAATTAACACGTCGACATCTAATGGCTGGTCGAGCCTCTTGTGGAGTGCAGCTGCTGGAACGTTCTGAAATGCTGCCACAACCCGTACGTCAGGTCCTAATGTCTCCTGGGCTAACCTGGCAGCAGAGGGTGGTAATGGAGGTTTCGCCTCAGGGAATGCAACCCTTGCTGTCGCATCCACCAGTATCTTCCCCTGCAGGTCTGCTTTCAGGCCTTCGATGGCTTGTTGATGGGCTGTTTGAACTACAGTCAGAACACATATATCCGCTTTCCGTGCAGCTTCCCCGTTTTCGAAGCCCTGTATCGTATCAATCCCCAACTTATCATTCAGTTCACCAGCTGTGGCTTTAGCTTTCTCTTCTTTCCTTGAGCCAATAATTACTGTGTAGCCAAGATTAGCCCAGCGCAGCGCTAATCCAGGACCTTCATTTCCAGTTCCACCTAAAATTGCCAAAGTAGGTAGGGTCTTGTCAGATGTCATAATGTCTCCCATCAATTTGGTACAAATGTGTTGTATCGAGCCCATACCTCTGGAGCTCGCTCCCTCGCGTTGGAGGCGATCGCTTCTTCATCCAGTGTATGTAATTTCCTGTCCCGCATTAATATCTCGCCTGCAACGATTGTAGTTGTAACCATGCTTTCATTGAAACCAAAGATTATCTGCCAGGGCAAGTTTCCATCGGTTAGCGGCGTATGCGGATGGTAATCTACAAATATCAAGTCGGCATACGCCCCGGGTGATAATCGTCCAAGAGCTGCATTCGTAAAGAATTTACTTGCTAAAGCAGCATTATTATAAACGCCGAGCTGTACCGCATCCAACCCGGAAAATCGCCTGGGATCACGATGCCAGACTTTGTGCAGCAGATATGCAGCTTTCCATTCATCCCACATTGTATGGCTGAAACCATCTGTACCGATCCCGACTTTGATCCCAGCCCGCAGCAAGCCCTCGATGGGTGCTGCCCCAACTCCATTATTCATATTTGAGCGCGGCTGGTGGGTTACCCAGGTTCCAGATTCTGCGAGAGCCTGTGCTTCCTCAATATCAATATGTACAACATGGGCGACAATAGTTTTAGAACCCAAAATCTGGTGTTTAGCCAGGCGATCCACCACTCGCATACCTGATTTTTCCAAGCTATCATACTCGTCTGCTTCGTGTTCAGCAACATGGATGTGGAACCCCTCTCCAGAAGGTACCACCGCGCGGCAGGCCTCCAGGGTTTCATCCGATAAAGTCAGGCTGGCATGCAAACCGAAAGTTCCCGCCACCCTATCTCCTTGAAGATCGCCGGAGCTCAGTCGATTCAGAAAGCGTACGTTTTCCTTAATCCCAGCCTGGGCTTTGTCTTTTCCATCCCGATCGGTGACCTCGTAGCACAAGACTGATCTTAATCCTGATGCATGAACAGCATCTGCAATTTCATCCAAGGAACCATCGATCGCATTGGGAGAAGCATGATGGTCGATGAGGGTCGTGGTCCCGTGCTTGATTGCATCCACCAGCATCACCTCTGCGGAGGCGCGCACATCCCCCATATTCAATGATTTATCCAGCGGCCACCAGAGTTTTTCCAGGATCTCAGGAAAATCCTTTGGCGCTGGTCCTGGAATCGCCATGCCGCGCGCGAAGGCACCGTAAAAATGAGTGTGGGCGCAAATATTCCCGGGCATGACATACTGTCCCTGGGCATCGATCTGATCCAGTTCAGGATTTTCAGATATCAATTGATTTTGGGAACCAATCTCAGCGATTTTATCGCCAGCAATTCGGATCGCCTGCCCATCCAAAATCTGGTTCGGTTCTTCCCAGGTAATAATTTTTCCATTCGTGATCAGCATTTCACTACCTCCTCGAAATCTACACTTTTCTAACAAGCTGCTCCTGCTCATGGGCTTCAATCGCGCCAGGGATATACTCCCGGACCCAATTAATGGATTCCTCAGGTGAATATCCCATACCAATTTTTGCCAGGCATGCGATGAACATGCCGGTACGTCCCACTCCCGCGTGACAATGAATTGCGATGTTTCCACCCGCCTGAGAATGCGCTAAAACGTGTGGAATTGCTTTTCGAATCTCGGGCAGCTCTGGAACACCAAAGTCCTCGATGGGCAGATAGATTACATCAAAACCCCTGGCCTTATATTCCTCGAGAAGGTTACGACCTGAAATCTTCAATGTTTCGTCTTCCCGAGAGAGCATGACGACCATAGAAACATTATTGTCTTGATAAGTATGAATCAGGTTCCCATCTGGATCATAAGCGCCGTATGGCATAGCACTGCGGAAGATCTTGCCAGGTAAATTAAATGGAAGCCGGGTGAAATCCATATTCAATCAAAAAAAGTTGGCAGCTCATTGGATAGAGCGATGAATGCATCTTCGAGATGACGCGGTCGAGTTCTCTCACCGGATAAGGTGCTCGGCAGATCACCGTCAGAAAAAAATCCAACTTCTGATGTCTCATCACTCGTGCGGGCTTCACCGGATAAGATATCACACAGGAAGACGATCTTAAAGGCGTGAAAAACCTCCAGCGGGCCGGTGCGGTTGGCATCATAAACCCCAATTACTTTGCGAGCTTTGACCTTAAAACCCGATTCTTCATAAACTTCACGTTCAACAGCCCCTGAAGGAGTATCTCCGACATCAACCCAGCCCCCCGGCATTGTCCAGCCACCGTCCAATCTCTCCCGGACCAGCAGCAATGCATTTGATCGAAAAACTGCACCTCGCACATCAATGCGGGGTGTCGCATAACCGATCTGCTGATTAAAAATATTAACTAAATCAGAATATTCCAGGTCGGAATAACTGCTGACGATTTCAGCCGAAATTTCTTGCAAGCGTGTGTTCCTCTGTATTTGGAAATCATTTTCTGCATAATGGAGACCAGTTTGCGAAATCGCCTGGATCTCACGCGCCCATGCCATCCACTTTGGTATCAAATTGTCCTTCTGTTGGTCGTTATTCATGTCTTAAAGTTGTCTCTGGTCATTCTTTAATGGATAAAGGTTTCGCCAGGATCGCCATATCAATTTTCCAGGTCTCGCACGGCAACGAAATCTTCCAGGTATATTTGTTTTGGATTGAAAAATAGAAGTGAATATATATGATTTGGCATGGATCGGCGACCGGTGGGCTCTCTATCGGTTTATGTGGGAACCGAATATTTACCACGTGGATGGCGGTACTTTTCGAAGGGCAGCAACCCAACGCCGCCGCAGGCTTGAACTGCGACGACCACCGATCCGATATTTGGAATTTTAACACATGACCCAAATTAATGCTTATTTAGAAACACATATTTTCGCATCCCGGCATTTATTTTGGCATATAATTAGGACTTCCATATCTGGAAGCCCTTCCGAATATCACTCCAAGCGATCACGACTATTGGAATTTATTGAAGTATTCTGCTTTTAGTCCTAATCAGGAGGCATACAATGCAGAATTTGACAGATAGATTCAAAAATATCCACCAGTTTCTGGTTCATCAAACAATATATCCGATCATCCTCTCAACACTTTTTGCTCTGGGGTTATTCTCTATGCGTGTTTTTCAAAGTTATACCATTGCATACGGAAACCTCATCTGGAACCTGTTCCTGGCGTGGCTGCCATTCCTATTCAGCCTTTGGGTTTCTGCACTATATACTGCGCGGCCAGATCGACGCTGGGTGATTATTTTTCCCGGGTTTCTTTGGCTGATATTCTTTCCCAACGCACCCTATATCATTACCGATTTCCTGCACTTAAAGGATCGTCCAGGTATTCCTATCTGGTATGACATCTTGATGTTAGCGGCATTTGCCTGGACAGGTCTTTTCCTGGCTATCGCTTCTTTGCGCACGATGCAGCTGCTGGTAAAAAATCATATCGGTTGGCTGCTGAGCTGGATCTTTGTTGGCAGCGTACTCGCCTTGGCAGGCATCGGTATCTATTTGGGGCGCTTTTCAAGGTGGAATAGCTGGGATGTATTCTTTTCACCCAAAGAAATTCTATCTGATGTGATCACCCGGGCGGTTAATCCATTGAGCAACTTAAGCTTTTACGGATTCACAGGCATCATCACCGCATTCTTGATCATCTGCTATCTCATGTTCATATCTATGCGCAGAGACTCCAAATTTGGATCTTAACTAGAGTAAAATTCATCACATCATAATACCTGAGGAGAACTGAATGCCCACGCAGAGAACTGCTGCCTTGGAATTTGCCAAGTCGAACAACTCCCGTTTTTTAAGCGAACTGAAAGAGTTCCTCACAATTCCCTCAATCTCGACCGATCCGGACCATCAAGAGGATATGATAAAGGCGGCAAATTGGACAGCAAATCAGTTAAACAAACTTGGCTTGGATAAAGTTGAGGTCTTCCCAACTGGTGGTCACCCAGTGGTTTATGCGGAATCGGCCTCTAATAACCAGGATGCACTAACTGTTTTGGTTTACGGTCATTATGATGTCCAACCAACCGAGCCTCTAGAACTTTGGACCAGCGATGCTTTCGAACCTGTCCAACGAGGGGAAAACCTCTTTGCACGCGGCGCCTCAGACATGAAGGGTCAAGTCATGGCCACCATCAAAGCGCTTGAATCTGTGCTCAATGCCGGTGATCTGCCAATAAATATCAAATTCCTCATCGAAGGTGAAGAGGAAATTGGATCCCCAAATTTAGGTGATTTCATTTCCAAGAACCTGGAGCTACTCAAATGTGATTTTGCGCTGAATCCAGATACGGGGATGATCGCCCCAGACCTTCCCACGATAACGTACGCCTTAAGAGGCCTTGCATATTTTGAAGTAAGAATCGATGGACCGGATCACGATCTTCATTCAGGGATCTACGGTGGTGTCGTTCACAATCCAGCTCAGGCTCTGTGCGAATTAATTGCTGGGATGCATGACGAAGGTGGAAAGGTTACATTGCCAGGTTTTTACGATAAAGTCCGCATTATTGATGATGAAGAGCGTGGGGAATTGTCCCGGCTTCAGATGGGTGAAGACTTTTACCTCAAGCAAACTGGAGCACCAGCCCTCTGGGGAGAGGATCAATACTCACCGGTTGAACGTGTCGGCGCACGACCCACATTAGAGGTGAATGGAATTTATTCTGGCTTCATAGGTGAGGGATCAAAAACTGTGCTCCCCGCCTGGGCAATGGCCAAAATCTCAACCCGACTGGTGCCTGATCAAGATCCTGAGGAGGTCCACCAACAGCTGGTCAAGTATCTTGAAGATAATGCCCCTGAGACAGTATCGGTCAAAGTTACAAGTTTGGTCGGCAGCCCGGCGTCGATCTCCGACCAAAAGTCTATGGGAGTCAAAGCAATGCAAGAAGCTATGCGGCAAGTATGGGGGAAGAAACCTCTTTTCCGCCGGGAGGGAGGCAGTGTTCCGGTTGTTGTATTATTTATGGACATTCTCAAGGTAGATTCTGTGAATTGCGGATTCTCTTTGCCTGATGATAATGCCCATAGCCCCAACGAGAAGCTGCATCTCCCCACCTGGAATAACGGCATCGAAACCATTATTAATTTCATTTATAACCTAGCAGACTAGAAAGCGAATACATTCCTATGGATAAATTAAAACTTCCAACTTACGGGGGGCAGGCAGTTATTGAGGGGGTCATGATGCGCGGTAAGCAGAGCCTGGCGATCGCAATGCGCGCTCCCGATGATTCGATAATTATTCATGAAGATGATTTGGGGATCGTGTATCGCAGCAAAATCGTTCAGATCCCTTTTTTACGAGGCATGATTTTGCTCTGGGATGCATTGGGCTTGGGGATGCAGGCGTTAACCATTTCCGCTAATACACAAAGTGGTGAGGATGAACAGATCGAAGGACCAATCTTGATCATCACCATGGTAATTTCACTTGCCTTCGCGGTTGCACTGTTTTTCCTTCTGCCAGCTGGTGCCGGGCACTTATTCGAAAGATTTGTAACGTCCTTATTCAGCCTGGATGCCTCCCAGGCGAATACTGCAGCCTGGCTTGGCAATGTGTTGGAAGGTCTGCTGAGACTGACGATCTTAATCGGTTACATTTGGTTTATCGGCAGGATTCCTGATATCAAGAGAGTCTTCGCTTACCATGGCGCGGAACATAAAACCATCAATGCTTTCGAATCTGGTGCAGAGCTGACACCCGAGTCTGTAAAGAGATTTTCTCTTGAACATCCCCGCTGTGGGACAGCCTTTTTGCTAACCTTAGTGGTGATGTCGATCCTATTCTTTTCCCTCCTGGGTCCCATGCCTTTAGGGTTAAGACTTGCCAGCCGAATACTGATGATTCCCATCCTGGCTGGCATCGCGTATGAGTATATTCGCTGGACAGCAAATCACCTTGAATCGGGATTTGTGAAATTAATTGTCAAACCCAACCTGGCTCTCCAGCGTTTGACTACCCGTGAGCCTGATCTCGAGATGCTGGAGGTCTCAATTGCGGCTTTCAATGCGATGAGGGCTGGTGAGGAAGAAATTCACCTTTAAAGCAGCTCCTATTCACCAATCAATTGGACGACCAATTCCCTCCGTCTTTGCCGGTTGTCGAAATCGACGAATATCACCTGCTGCCAGGTCCCGAGTGTCAGCCTGCGGTCGACAAACGGTATACTCAATGAAGGTCCCAACAGAGCTGCTCTAACATGACTGTGACCATTGCCATCGCCCCAGCGTGCGTTATGTGCATAATGCCGCTGCGGATCGACAATTTCGTCAAACAAGCGGCGCAAATCGCTGATACAACCCGATTCATACTCAATGGTTGTCAAAGCGCTCGTGGCTGATGGCGTGAATAAGGTGACAGTACCTTTTTCTAACCCAGTTTCGTCGACGATTTGCATAATTTGGTTGGTGATATCTTGAATATCTGCATTACCTTGGGTACTGAGACTGATCGTGCGAGTTTGGACACTCATTTTAAGTCCGCCTCCTTGGAGTAGCGCGTAAAAGTATATTTATTAATTGGAATTATACTCAGGGTCATCATCCAGGAGTATTATGACTCTTGGCTGAGGCCGTAATAATTCTTAATCTGGTTCAATAATGATCACAAAAGAAACCTACAACGAAGATAATGGCTTGCATTATACAAAGCATGGGGAAGGGCCGCCAGTAATTTTAGTACACGGATTTGCTGCATCCAATTTCGACTGGGTCTATCTTGAGCCTGAGCTGGTAGAGAATGGATACCAGGTGTTTTCCCCGGATTTAATCGGTCATGGTAGCAGTATACGCTCAACACCAAAAATTGGTTATACGTTTCAGGATATTTATCGACATTTTTCCGATTGGATAAATTCGCAAGGTTTTAGCCAGGAGATTACGCTAATTGGCCACTCACTGGGTGGTTTGATATGCTTAAATTTTGCAATCCAAAACCCAACTTTGGTGAGAAACTTAATTCTCATCAATCCATATTACACTAAAAAACAGCTCAATCGTTTTCTCAAGTATGTAAGCGGAAATCCAGGTCCGTATCGAAAAGCGCTGCAAATAACGCCATCATGGTTGATCCATATGATTGTCTCGTTTGATATCCGGGGATATGTTCACTATGAAGATCAGACCAGAAAACAAAAAGCCCAGGATGTAAGCCGCGCGGCACCCGAAATCGTATACATCCCGGGCTCCATCCCACATTTTTCCGACCACCTTCCGGAAATTCAGTCACCTGCTTGTGTAATTTGGGGAACAAAAGATACTACCCTGAATCCGAAGTCTTTTCCAGAATTGGCAAACCAGCTTCCGAATGCAGCCAGCGTACCAATCCACGGCACAGGACACCAACCCCACCTATCTCAATTCAGGCAATTAAATCGGATTGTATTAGAATTTTTAGAAAATCAAACCACTGCATAAATCTCTAAAAAGTATCATTGAAATTTCACAGTCTGGTTCACAGATAATCAGCTAAGTCCGATAATCGACTGCAGCTATAAATTTAAAAAAGGATTTTCCAGTATATGTGGAAAATCCTCGTTTCTTTGCGATAATGCATGCTTATATAGGCATATAGGACCTCAAGTAGTTTCCAGGTACCTGGAGACCTCCCAATCAGTGACACGCGTGCGATATTCTTCCACTTCAGCCCATTTTGCCCGCTGGAAGCTCTCATAGATTACCTGACCGAGAGCATCTTTGAGAATGGCATCAGTGTCAAGCACCTGCAAAGCCTCAGCCAGTGAACCTGGAAGCTCTGCGATACTTTTTTCTTGGCGTTCCTCCCGGGTTAAGTGATAAACATTAATCTCATTCAGTGGATCCGGAGCGCTCAATTCCCGTTCAATTCCATCGAGAGCTGCTGCCAGCATTACTGTCAAAGCCAGGTACGGATTTGCACTCGGATCAGGACAGCGCAGCTCAGCGCGGATTGATTTTTCACGGCCAGGGGCATACAACGGGGTACGTATTAACGCGGAGCGGTTGATCTGAGCCCAGCCGACATAGACTGGTGCTTCGTAACCCGGGACTAACCTTTTATAGGAATTAACCGTGGGAGCAACCACGGCTGACAATGCTCTGGCATGCTCAAGCTGTCCCGCGATAAATCCGTATGCAAGTTTCGAAAGATTGTATTGATCCTTTGCATCAAAGAAAAGGTTGTTGCCCTGTTCATCAAATAATGATTGGTGGCAGTGCATTCCCGAGCCATTGATCCCAAAGATGGGTTTTGGCATGAAAGAAGCAATCAGGTCGTGTTGAGCCGCAATTGCCTTGACCGTATATTTCAAGGTAAGGATATTGTCTGCAGCTTTGAGTGCATTCGCGTATTCAAAATCGATCTCATGCTGGCCTCGGGCAACTTCATGGTGACCCATCTCAACAACAAGTCCCATCGTACCCAGGGCAGCCATCAGCTGAGTCCTGACGCGCACAGCCTCATCCGTCGCTGAAAAATCAAAATATCCACCAACATCGTGGGGGACCGGGTGAATGCTCACAGGCCCATTGCGTTTGAACAGGAAGAATTCCGGTTCCGGGCCGACATTGAACTTCCAACCACGAACCTCTATGCGCTTGAGAATCTGTTTGAGGATGCCTCTTGGATCCCCCAAGAATGGTGAACCATCCGGTAAGTATATATCACAAAAAATTCTTGCTCTGCGCGATTCCAAGGGGCTCCAGGGCAGCACAGCATAGGTATCTAAATCAGGCATCAAGCGCATATCGCTTTCCTGGATTCGAGCAAAGCCCTCAACGGAGGATCCATCAAACCAGACCCCCTCACCTACGGCTTCTTCAACCCGGGATATCGGGATATCCAAGCTTTTCACTGCTCCAGTCACGTCTGTAAATTGCAGCGACAGAAACTGAACCTGATCAGCCTTGATTCTCGATAATAAGTCTTTAACGTCCATCACATTATTCCTCCTTACAACGATAAAATTTATAAGCCAATCTGGATTAACAAATTAGATTTTCGGCAAAATATCTGCGATTTGATCTTTTTCAGCTGCGGTAAGACATGCCCATGGATGAAAGAAATACTGGTCTGTTTTTTGCTCTACCTGGGACCGGAATTGCTTGCCCGCGTCGGTAATCCTCAAGCGATTCCTTGAGCCTTCCAGATATTGCCTCTCTCTCAATTCCACTAATGCATCAAGATAAACTGCATCCGGATGCCCTCGAAATTCTAACTTTCGAGCCAATTCTTGGAAAGTATTCACCTGTCCACGCCAGATAAGGGATAAGCTTTCCAGCGCGCTGGCTGACAGCCCGGATGAACACCACGAAGCCAGGTGAGCATCATCCCGATAAGCCGAGAGGCAGGAGATGGCTTGTTCAATAAAAGGCATTGGGGGATCAATGTGCGGCATCAGCTTATGGCTCAACCCGATAGACCAGGAATCCGGAGGAGGGGGTGTTTCGAGACACTCCTTGATTAACTTATCGAATAGAGAGGCCAGGTTCGTTAATTCCTGGGCTGGAAGTTTAGCAGTAGATGTCAATGCATCCCTTGCCACATTAATGAATTCCTCTACAGCTGTTCTACCGCTTTCAGAAAGCTGGTAGCGACCTTCTCGTACCTGATTAAGGTAGCCAACTTCGGCAGCCCTTTCTAAACCCGCCAGATACCGGTCACTTGACGTGTATGGTCCGCGTACCATGAGATGAGATGGTGTTGTATCTTCTGGCTCGAATGTTAAAGCAGCCAGGATTAATACCCACTCTCGGAGAGTTAATTTGCTCTTGGAAACCAGAGGCTTGATAGCTGGATCGAACCTCTCCTCGAGCCTGATCCAGGCATCGCGCATCAGCCCCCACAAAGTTTGGTCATTCATAAATAGCTCCGTAGTCAGGTGGATTATATCTTCCTACGACCAACCTGCATCTCGATAATAAAGCTGCAACAGAAACAATCTGCTAGCCAGCAATCTGAATATAACAGATAAGCCAGAATCAATGTAGAACCTCCAACAATGATAATCCTTTAAGGTATAGAATGCCAAGGGGACAGGATGGTATAATTTCGCCGAAATCTGGGATTAATCTTTTAAAGAATAGTATGGGGGTGGTTGGGTCCCGGTGGGCTCCCCGGTCTTCAAAACCGGTGGCGGGTCGCGTTGCGGGCCGCGGTGGGTTCGACTCCCATCCACTCCCGCCTTCTCTTATTAACTGCACGGCTTCACACCTTTTATATTAAGTTCACAGCTCAAATATGGCAATTACTTATACACAAACATTTGATCCCTCTCCACCTCCTGATCCATATCTTCAGCTCGTGAAGCAAGTGTTTCAGATTGAAGATGTTACTTGGGGAAACGAGAAACAAAATTTTCTAGTTCGATACCGGGGAAAATTGCTGCTCGAATCCCAGGATGCCTACCAGAAGCTATCCAGTAATTTACAGAATCTCGATGTCACCCCCCTGTTTCGAATAGAGGATGATCGTGAAGTCATCGTATTATTGAAAGGGATTGTTAAACCTAAACCATCCAATCCATGGGTCAACCTCATTCTTTTTATCCTCACTGGCATAAGCGTTGTATTTGCGGGAACACTATTCGAGTATCGAGGTCCACTGACCACGGATTTAAACCAACTCTTGCCACATCTTCTGCCGACACTGTATCGCGGAATGGCGTTTGCTGGCACTCTGCTAGCAATATTACTCGCCCATGAATTTGGTCATTATCTGGCGGCTCGCTATCATCGCTCAGCAGTAACATTGCCGTACTTTATTCCATTCCCATTAAGCCCTTTCGGCACTATGGGAGCTTTCATCCAGCTAAAAGAACCACCAAAAAATAAGCGGATTTTGTTGGATATCGGCATTGCTGGTCCCCTGGCAGGATTAGTGATCGCGGTTCCATTGCTTTTTCTGGGTTTGTACTTATCACAAACTGACAAACTACCCTTGTTCCTCGCTCAAGGACAGGCAATCAGCCTGGAAGGAAATTCAATCCTTTACATGTTGATGAAATACATAGTCTTTGGTGATTGGCTGCCCGCCCCGACCAACCTTGCTGGGATGAACCCGCTAATTTATTGGCTGCGATATTTCTTTACAGGTCAACCAATTCCATATGGGGCGATCGATGTTCTACTTCACCCAGTTGCTTGGGCTGGCTGGGCAGGATTGCTTATAACCGCACTAAATCTCATTCCCGCAGGACAGCTCGACGGAGGTCATATCCTCTATGCCTTATTTGGCAGACGCTCTCGCATTGTGCTCCCTTTTATACTGGTCGCATTAATCATTCTGGGCACAGTCTGGTCCGGGTGGTGGTTGTGGGCTTTCATTATCTTCCTGCTGGGTCGCTCTCATGCAGAACCACTGGATCAGATCACCCTTCTTGACCCCCGTAGAAAAGCCTTGGCGATTTTCGGATTGCTGGTGTTCGTTCTTGTATTCACACCCATACCTTTGAGCCTTTTCTCTTGAACTAAAACCAGGTTTACTCCCGACAATTACAATTCTAATAAAAGGATCAAGGACGTACTTCCACAAAGGCGCTCACCTCGCTGATTGATGAAGCGAGACTGAAAACCTCGATAAAAAATTCCCGGCTGGAACCTGGTTCAAAAATACCAAATTGTTCTGCCTTTCGAACGCCAACCACATTTCCCTCTTGATCGTAAGCAACAACCAAGATCCACGCCAGGTTCCCAGGCTCGCTTTTAACTGGCAAGCCTACCGTCCCTGAGATCTGCGCCCGCTCCCCACCCTCCGAGATTTTTACCTGATCTACTTCTAACCAGGCGTTTAGATATCGTTCATCATTCTTCGGAAGTGGTTGAACAGTTTGAATTTTCGCAGTTACCTCAAATTCAGTTGAATATCTACCTGGGATGAATAAAACCAATGGTAATTCTTCATCAACAAGCAGCAGATTCATCGCGCCATAGGCGGTTCCTTCAGCGATGAAATCTCCATCACTATCCTGCAGAACGACTTGAGCAGAGATATTCTCTAAAGCTCTGCTTCGATCGTTCTTGATTGTCACAAAGCACCAAATTCCATCTGGGGCAGGATAACAAATTGTGCTTGATATCTGGATCGGTATTGGAGTTGCTGTGACCGGGTTGGATGGTAATACGTCTCCTAATGGAATAATCAAATCAGTCCCGACAACCAGCAATCTCGCATTAACTTCAGGATTGGCAGATTGCAGCTCCACCAAACTTATTCCATGCCGAAAAGCAATAGCCAGCATGGTGTCCCCCTCAACGATTTTATAAACGACAGGCGTTGGGGTTGGTGTAGGTTGTTGTGTGGGAGTTTCCTGGGTTATTAGTTTCTTTCCAGGAGTTTGACTCGCGGTTGGTGTTGAATATGGGACTAATAAATAGGGATTTGCAACAGGAACTGGAGTGCCTGTTTTTTCAGTATTGCAGCCTGCCAGAACCAGAACAATAACTGTCAGAAAGCCAAGGGGAAAAACCTTTCTGAAGATCTCAAAAAACATAGCCGAGATTATAACTCAGCCTCCCAACCTTACAGATATATGAGGCATTCCTGTCCACACGTTTCCTATGCTATATTCGGCGGTGAGGTTCGCCATGGCTGACGACAAAATGCTTCAAGAAGCGATAGAAGCTGTCGCTAACGGTCACCGGGATCGCGCCCGGGATTTACTTACCCGTCTTCTCAAAGCCAATCAAACCAATCCGAAATATTGGCTGTGGATGAGTTCGGTTGTCGAATCGACCAAAGAGCGGATTTACTGCCTCCAGAAAGTCCTCCATTTAGAGCCAGATAATAAAGCGGCCCAATTGGGCTTGTTGCTGCAAGGTGCGGCAAATCCAGGTAACGGTATGCAGCCGCAGCCAGTTCTAGCGCGCAACTGGCAGAAATCTTATAAAACCGTATCACTGGATGGCAGCCCCAGGAAAATTGCTCGCCTCGTGATGTACGCTGGTGCAAGTATTCTGGTATTAGGATTTATCCTGATCGGATTTTTTGGTCCACGGATTGGTAAGGCGGGCTATTTTGGTGGAGTCCAATTGACAGTTACACCCATCTTCGAGACACTCGCTGCTACAGCCACCCTCCTGCCGACCAACACACCACGAGTCGTTACCCCAACTCCAACATTCATTGGCCCAACTCCCCTTTGGATGTTCCTTGAATCTACCTACACCCCAACACCGCTCTATATAAATACCCCCCATCCTGCAACTGAAGCCTACCGGGCTGGTATGCGATCATTTAACAACAGGAACTATCCCGAGATGATCTTTTTCATGCAGCAGGCAGCGCAAACAGAACCCGATCAAGCGGATATTCGCTATTACCTCGGAGAGGCATACCTTTTGTCGGATGAGCCAGAGAACGCCCTATATGCTTATGAGAAAGCCATAGAGTTAAACCAGAATTTCGCACCAGCTTATTTAGGGCGCGCCAGGGCGTTATCCGCAATCGATCCTGAGTTTGATCTCGAGAATGATTTATCCCAGGCGACGGCATTAGATCCCAACTATGCTGCAGCTCATTTGGATTTGATCGCATTTTATTTATCAACTGGAAATTATGCTCAGGCTTTGGCTATGCTTGATTCAGCAGAAATTGCAGCCCCTGATTCACCCCTTATTTTCACCTACCGTTCCCAGGTGTTGATGAACGCTGGGGATTACGAGGGAGCAATTGAAGCTGCCGGAAAGGCTTATGAGCTGGACCAAACCATACTCGAGGTATACAAGATTCTTGGAGAGCTGAATGTCCTTTCTGGAGAATCAGATCAAGCTATTCACTTCCTGGAAATTTATCTGCGGTATGTGAAGGATGATCCATATACCTGGGCGATATACGGACAGGCACTCTTTGATGGTGGTGGACAACTGGACCAGGCAATGCAAGCTTTTGACCTTGCGCTGGAATTGGATGAAAATTCGTTGACGGCTTTGCTGTACCGGGGATATGCATATTTGGAATTAGGGGAAGGGCAATTGGCCGTTAATGACTTATTCATGGCGCGTAATTTTGACCGGGAGTCTTTCAGCGCTAGCCTGGGTCTCGCCAGGGCATTAGCCCTTTCGGAACGGTACGATGACGCAGTCAGCCAATTCACCGGCAGCGAACAGCTCAGCGAAACCGTGCTCCAACAAGCTGAGGTATACTATTGGCGCGCTAAGACTTTCGATAATATGAAAGATATTAAATCCGCAGTTCAAGACCTCATCGCCTTACTTGACTTATCATCTGAAGAAATTCCTGTCAAATGGATCAGCGAAGCTGAAAACTACTTAATCCAATTAACACCCACACCAACCATGACCAACACACCGCTCCCACCCACGGAAACGCCCACGGTTGTAACTCCGACACCCACCCCAACTTTGACACCACAACCAACTAAAGTCACTCCTAGTCCCAGCCCAACAGTCCAACCTACGCGTACATCCCGCCCCAGAGATTAAATCCCTCCCGGCATATCACGAATGCCCGAAATTGATTCCCCACAACAGAGAACACTGAGGATTATTGTTCTCGCAATTGGTGCATTAGCGCTGATTGTTGCAACAGTTTTATCTCCTTTCCATCAAGGTCAGATATTACCATTGGTAAGCCTAGTCTTTTTTGTTTTCTTGCTTGAGTTGCTTCCCCTGAAATTATTCAACAATAATTATTCACTTATCCATATCATCTTGTTTTCCGCAGGGCTGTTGTATGGCAGTGGATTCGCAGTCTGGGGGTGTTTAATTGGTATTACAGCTGCTGTTGGAATCCAATGGATTTCCAGCCATCAGGCAGCTTTCGCCTCACCGAACAATAAATCCTATTTCTCAGATGGGATATTCGATTTTAGCCTGAATTCTTTCACTCTCGTACTTACGCTATCACTTTTTGGAATACCGAAGGGTTTATCCTCCACCAACCTGGCTGCTACCCAGGCATTGTTTTTGATTCTAGGAGCAGGTCTTTTCTTCGGAATTCTTCATGGTGTAAGTTACGTCACATCCAGCAGAATCAATGGCGCGATAAAAAGAATAAAGGGGAATTGGGATACGCTGGCATTAACTTCTATAGAGGTGATGCCAGTGTTCTTTGGTTTTATCTCCTTGCTTTTTTACCCACTCGTCGGCGCTGGAACCATCATAATCCAGGGTGTTGCAATTTTTGCCCTGGGATTATTGATTTTTTATCTAAGCGCACCGAGGAAAAATCTCGAACGCCGGCTCCAAGAATTTTCTACTTTGGAAGAAATCAGCAGGATTCTCAGCTCCGATCTTGAGTTAGAAAGACTGCTCAATTCAATCCAGGTTCAGGTCACAAATCTATTAAATGTTGACAATTTTTATGTTGCCTTGCTGGACCCGATGGATCAGCAGATCTGGTACCCGTTGGCGGTGAAGCATGGTATCCGGCAGACCTGGCAGAGACGACCAATAACTGAGCGCCTCACAGATAAGGTGATCCTTGAAGGACAACCTTTATTAATTCCAAATAATGCCAGGCAGAAGTTATCCAAGATCGGATTAACTGTGGGCGAGGATGCACCTTATGCGTGGATTGGTGTCCCCTTAATCGCTTCCGGGACGACCATTGGATGTCTGGCGCTGTTCTCAATGTCTCCTGAAACGGAATTCACCCGGGATGATCTCAACCTGCTCAGCATACTTTCTGGCCAAACCAGTGTAGCCATTGAAATCGCTTTGCATAATGCTCTGCTATCGTCGGACATCACAATCGGTCGCGATCGATTGACCACCATTCTCAACTCAGTCAATGATGGATTGATCTTGTTCGACTCTGATGGAAAGATCACCCTGGTAAATGAAGCTGTCTCATTTTTGAGCGGTCTCCAACAGAGTGAATTCATCGGTCAAGGAACTTCTGATCTACCAATGGCAGTCAGGGGAGCAATGGGTTTTTCAGATGGTGGTGCGAATGAACTAGCAAATAAATTCAATGAGAGCAAAGAGCACTCAAACGAGTATTTCACCTTCAAGATGAAAAACCGCACCCCGGAGTTATTTGTTGAAAGATCATTTATCCAAGTTCACGACGGTGCTGATCATCTAATTGGATTGATCGTGTCTTTGCGCGATGTCACCGATGAATACCAGCTGAAACAAACCCAGGATCTTATCAGCGAAACGCTGGTTCACGACCTTCGCTCTCCCCTGAGCTCTACGATCAGCGCTTTAGATGTAATCAGCGATGCGCATGCAGCTGGAGATCCCGCAGGGATCCTGGAGCCATCGATTCAAATTGCTCAGCGCAGCTCAAAGAGAATGCTCTCCATGGTTGAATCGATCTTGGAAATCAACCGCATGGAATCTGGAATAATTGATTTGTCACTTTCGAAATTTGACGTTGAGGCACTCTTAATAGAATCAATCTCAGAATTCCAGATTATTTCGAAGGAATATCAAGTGGAGATATTTTTTGAGCCTGGGCGCGACCTGCCTTTGGTAAAGATGGATGAAAACAAAATCCAGCGCGTATTCAATAACCTCATTGATAATGCACTGAAATTCAGCCCAGAAGGAGAAGCGATCAACATTAAAGTAGAAACTACTGGTCAAGAAAAAATCGAGATTCATGTGCTTGATCGTGGTCCCGGAATTCCAGAGCAATATGCAGACTCAATATTCGATCGCTTCTTCCAGGTCCCTGACCGTTCAAGCCGCAAACGAGGGACAGGTCTCGGCTTGACCTACTGTCGATTGATCGTTGAAGCTCACGATGGGAGGATGTGGGTGGAGCAGAGACACGATGGCGGCAGTGATTTTATTGTTGCTCTGCCAATTTCAACTCCAGAAGAGGGTTAATCTCTTCAAACTGAGATAATTCCACATACGAAAAGGTTCTTACAAAGTTCGCCTCATTTTTGCTCTCGATTATTGATGCTCTGCTCCCACCAGTGATTTATTAATAAATTTCTATCGAAGCATGCCTTGCACTTGCGATTAATGCGCGCTATAATCTCTGACAATTCATACCCAATTAAAGCGTACAGCGATAAGTTAAGAAATGCCTACCTATACCTACCAGTGTGATAATTGTGGTGTCAGATTCGATAGACACCAGAAATTTTCTGAAAAGCCCCTCTCTAAATGTCCTGAGTGTTCAGAGGAAGCTTTGCGGAAAGTGTTCACTCCTGTCGGTATCGTGTTCAAGGGATCTGGTTTTTACGCCACAGATCATCGATCTCCTTCTGGCGCCTCAAGGAAGAATGGCAGCGCAAAAGAAGAATCGACGGGCGAGGCGAAATCAGAAACAGCAAGTGAGGGGACTGACAAAAAAGAGTCCAAAGAGGTATCAAAGAAAAAAACTGACTAAATTTGGCAATATTGCCTATCAGAATTGTATATCAATCGTAAGGCGTCTCCAATAGTTGAGACGCCTTTTTTTGATACAATCAAGCAATAAAAATTTATATTCTTGGGAAAATCGCAATGGTTTTTAGCAAAGATTTGCCCCACAGGGAATAAGTCAGGCTCCTCGGCCAGGACTCGAACCTGGAACCTAGCGGTTAACAGCCGCTCGCTCTACCAATTGAGCTACCGAGGAAAATAGCGTATGGATTATATACACAAGCCGAAAGCATGTCAAGGAACTCAGTATTTGATGAAGGTTACCAACAAGAACATGGCTTGTTCAAGTCGAAAAATTTGTTTATAGACTTCAGAATTTCAAGAGGAAGATATGGCCATCAAAGGTAATTTGCACGATTTTACGCTCACTCAATTGCTGAATTTGATTACGCTGGCACAAAAATCCGGCACTTTAGTCGTTGAAAGGTCAAATGAGGCAGTCGAGGTGTTCTTTACTGATGGGAAATTAGCATATGCTGACACCGGACACGATGATAACAGCCTTGCAGGGATTCTTCACAAATCCGAGCTTCTATCTTCGGCCCAATATAGAGGCATCACCTCGAATGTCAATGGAATGAGTGATAAAGAATTGGGATTGCTGCTCATAAATGCCAATTATTTTAGCCAGCAAGATATTATTTCCAGCCTGCAAACACATTTTACCGAGGTGGTAAATCGGCTGTTTACCTGGATGGAGGGTTTCTTCCGCTTCGAGACTGATATCGCCCCTCCGGATGACAAAATCACCGTCAGGGTGAACCTTGAAAACCTGATTCTTGAGGGCTCCAGACAAATCAGGGAACTGGAACACTTAGAGGATGAGATCCCCAGCCTGGAAATTGGGGTGAAATTTGTCGACCGCCCAGGAGCCAATGTCGCCGATCTCAAATTGAGCTCTGAGGAATGGCAGGTAATCCCTTATATCGATCCAAAGAATACCCTGCATCAAATAGCACGTGTCAGCAATTTATCCGAGTTGCAAATTCGGCAGGTGATTTATAGCCTGGTCCAAGCCGGCATTGTCGAAATGGTACGTCCAGAGACACCTCAAGGAACGCCACCCCCAATCCAGCTGGCGGATCAGCTGGTGAAAGGTGATAAGGAAGAAGGAAAATCGCTCGTATTCCGAATCATCGATCGCATTCGTTCTCTATAAACCACAAGGTATCGGATATGCAAACCCTTAAAATGGTCGTTACTGGACCATTCAATGCAGGTAAAACTGAATTCATTCAATCAGTGAGCGAGATTGATGTTGTTTCCACCGAACGGAAAATATCTTCTGAGATTGAACGGATCAAGGAATCCACAACAGTTGCCATGGATTTCGGCCGCATCACAGTGGACAATGAAATGGTGCTTTACTTATTTGGTACTCCTGGTCAGAAGCGGTTTGATTTTATGTGGGAAATATTATCCGAAGGCATGTTGGGATTTGTGGTGATCATCGACAGCAGCCGTCCAGAAACTTTTCGTGAAGCACGAAAGATCTTGGAAACTTTTCGAGCCTATGCACCAACGCCATATGTTGTAGCAGCAAATAAACAGGATTGTGAGGATGCCTGGGATATTAATGATATGCGAATCTCTTTACGAATAAGCCCGGAGATCAAACTGCTGGAATGCGTCGCAACGGATAAAGATTCGGTCAAGAATATTCTGCTGGAGCTTTTGTACAGCATACTGGCAGAACTTGAGAGTGCTGACCTGCAGGCGGTTCCATAGGAAACCCATTTTATGTCTTCACTAATCACTGATCAGGGTAGTGTTCATTACGAGGTATATGGACGAGGACGTCCGGTAATACTGCTGCACGGCTGGCTGGAGTCTTGGGGGCTCTGGCAAGAAACAATGGATTTTCTCGGCGATTCTTACCGCACATACGCAATCGACTTTTGGGGATTTGGGGAATCGGACAATAGGCGCGAAACATTTACTGTCCCCGATTTTGTAATTCTGGTCAATGATTTCATGGATAAGCTCGGTATCAAACATGCTCCCCTCATTGGTCACTCAATGGGCGGCACAGTGAGTCTTTCCGTTGCAATCAACCACCCAGAAAAAGTAAGCAAAATAGTGGTGATTGGATCCCCTATCGAGGGATCATCCCTTTCTGTTCTATTGAAGTTAGCCAGTATAAGGACGATCGCCAAGCTTGTTTACGGGATGATGGACGTACTCAAGCTGGGCATTCGCATTGCCGCACCGATCATAACTCGCGAAAGTCAATGGCCGGCCATGATTCACAAGGATCTGAACCATGTAACGATGGAATCGTTCCTGCTCAGCATTTCTTCCCTGAGACAAACGAATTTGACCTCACAGCTTGCTCCAATTTACCAACCGGTGATGGGCATGTATGGAGACCGGGATGTGATCGTGAATCCAAACCAATGGAGTATTTTGGATACTTACCTTCAGCGCGTACGTATAGAGAGGTTTCAAAAAGCAGGCCATTTCATCATGTTGGACGAACCAAATAAATTCAATAACATGTTGAAATCATACCTGGATAGTTATTAATTCCATCAGTCTGAAAATATCATTATTGGTAAATCCTTATGCTTAAAATTATCCTTCAAGATGCTCGTTATTTACCGCCTTTCAACGAACGCGCTCGAGATCTGCGCATCCAGAATAAACCCCTGTGGTTAATTCAGCGCGATGTTTTATCTCCATTTATCGACCAGGAAATTGAGATTACTGCAGGCGCACCGATCCCCATTTTTGATGGACCTGCGCTTGTCTACCGGGATAACTTATATTTTGATACCGCATTTATCAACACATTCCTATCTGAAGCACAGAAAAGAAAGGCTCCCTGTCAGGTGGGATTTTCAATTCACGATCTTGCCTTTCGGGAACATGCCTTACCGCTGTCAACTTCATACACTCCGAAAGAAGACACTTTCTTAGCCGATCTTTGGTACTACCCGGATGGGTATGCAGATGAGGCTGAACCTGTGATCATAGACATGCTGGCTCATGAGGTTGGCAGCTACCACGTACCCCCATACATTGCATACAATCAAACTGACTTGGTATTTCACGTACCGATTCGCAGCATGATTGCGATCGATTCGTGGGTCCATATCTTCATTGCAGATGTCGTGTATGGACTATTTAAACGTGGATTAAGGTTTGAAGAACAGCTTAAGAGGGAGCCATTATATAAACTACGCATTCTAAGTAAGGCTCTTTATGAAGGAAAGCAGATATTGGAAAGCTCTGAACTGGTAAAGATAGGACGCAATTGTACAATCGACCCCCGGGCTGTGATCCATGGTCCTACCACAATCGGAGACAATGTAACAATAAATGCCGGTGTTGTTATCGAGAATTGCATTATTGGGGATAATGTGAATATCTCTCAAGATTGTCAATTAATGCTATCCGTGGTTGGTGATGGCTCATTCTTACCCTTCAGAGCATCACTTTTTATGACCACTTTCATGGACAACAGTATGGTCGCACAAAACACCTGCCTGCAGATGGTTGTTGTTGGGCGGAAAACCTTTATCGGCGCGGGATCTACTTTCACCGATTTCAATCTTGTCCCCACCCCGATCCGCGCCAGGAATGGGGATGGTCATCTCGAAACAGCCAACAGACCTATTCTCGGTGGCTGTGTCGGACATAACTGCAGATTAGGATCAGGAATGATCGTATTTCCAGGCAGAATGATCGAATCTGATGTGGTCCTGTTCGCCTCCCAGGAGAGGCGAGTGATAGAAAAAGATATTCATTACGAAGACAGCGATCATCACCAACTCTCTTTTAGTGGACTGCACCCCCGCCTCTATCCACGAAATGGAGCTGTAGAAACTTCGGCCTGGAATTTTATGCCAGAAAGGGTTGTTCAAAATATTGGTGATTGAAACAACTCATTATGGATATTAGTTAGTTATTACAGGGAGATTAAAATGGCCAAATCAAGACTTTTAATCGTTGAAGATGACATTGATATCGGCAATATGCTGGAAATTTATTTTGGGGGTCTTCATTATGATGTCGATATTGCTGTTCGAGGATCCGAAGCTTTGGAGAAAACTCGTCAGAGGTTACCTCATCTGATAGTCTTGGACATCATGCTCCCGGATATCGATGGGTACGAGGTTTGCAGAACACTGCGTACATACACACGCACCAGCCATATTCCGGTCATCTTTCTTACACAGAAAGATGAGCGCAGCGACAGACTGCAGGGTTTGGAATTAGGGGCAGATGACTATATCACTAAGCCATTTGATATAGAAGAATTGAGATTGAGGGTATATAACTCGATCGCCCGATCGGAACGAGAGAGTTTGACCGAACCCCATACCAATCTACCTTCTGGCCAATTGATCGAAGATCACCTGCGGCAGATTATTCACACAGAAGGTTGGGCGTATTTTGATATTCGCCTGAATGAATTTGATGCCTTCAAAGAAGCCTATGGGTTTGTCGCCAGCGATAATATCCTGAGGTTTACGGCTATGCTGTTAGGTGAAGTGGTTGATGAATTTGGCACTATTAATGATTTTATTGGGCATACAGGTAATGACCATTTCGTGATTTTCACAACGCAAGAGTGTGCTCCATTGGTAAAAGATAATATCCTGACCCGTTTTTCAGAGCAGATTCTCACTCATTACAACTACCTAGATCGTCAAAAAGGGTATATCGAGTACTCAGGTGACGGTGGTAGACCTGCGAAGAGTGCCATCATATCAATTAGTGTTGGTGTCGTTTCACCGAATGAGCATGAATTTGCAGATATTCGCGAGGTCACAGAAATGGCAGCAGACGCTCGTCGTCGGGAAACTGCGTAATAAACGATGGATTTATCTCCTTCGAGTTTGAGTGCGATTCTTCTATTATCAGGGTTGTTAGGATATTTTCTGGTTACCCATCTGATACGCTATATCTCAAGATCAGATCCGAACTCGAATTTGCATTTCAAAGCAAATTTACCAATTCACTTGCCCAAACATAATGAATCTTATATCATTGTTGAAGCTGGGGGGAACATCGTATATTCAAATACAGGCGTCAAAGAGCTGTTGAATCTTAACGGTGAAAAAATCAACTTGGAGCTGCTCGCAGCAGAAATGCAACCCAAGGAATCTCTTTTCGCCTTGTGTGCTAAAGAAGGAAAAGCTCGCTTCAAGCTGGGGGACGAATTGATCGAAGGCAAATCATATCTATTACCCGGTAAACCCTCCTCTTCAATGTTGGTGTCTTTTCGTGAAATCGCTGATCGAGCCCGCACTGCTGACCCATCCAATTCAGCATTCAAACACCATGTTTCACCCAATAAATTTCCAGGCGTCAATGAGCCGAACATTGTCCCAATTACCCAGGGAATGAAATCCCCCACCGATGAATCAGAGAATTTGGGATTTTCTCAAGACCTTGATGAAAAATACCAGCAAAAAACTCAACAGCTGAGACTTGAAAACCAGCGAACTGAGACTCTGCTGCGCATCCTGACCGAGTTATCGTCGAGTTTGGATTTCGAACATATCCTCCAGCGTACACTTGAGGTGTTGAATGAAGTCATCGGTGCCAGTCATGCCACGTGTATGGTGCTCCAACCTGACAACAGAAAATTACGCCATCAAGCCACCGTAGGCTACTCTACTCCGCTCCCACCGGGAGGCATGCCATCAGCCTTAAATATCAATCAAGGCTTGGTTGGATGGATAATTGCCAATCGAAAATCAGTCCTGATCAACGACGTCCTAGATGACGAACGCTGGATCCAGCTGCCGAACAGCTGGTACCACCATCGCAGTGCAGTTGGGGCACCAATTATCATCGGAGAGCAATTATTGGGAGTCCTGCTGCTCTATTATCCTGAAGTGGGAAAGTTTTCTTCTGAGCAGCTTGACTTAATCCAAGCCGCGGCCAATCAAATGGCGGTCGCAATTAAGAACGCAGAACTCTTCCATCTAACATTGAGCCAAAAGGAAGAGGTGAGTTCCCTGCTTCGAGATCAGAGAGTGGAAACCAGCCGCTCGCGATCAATATTGGAAGCAATTGCAGACGGGGTTATTGTTACCGATCAAAATGGAGTGATAACACTTTTTAACCATTCAGCAGAACGAATGCTTGAAATGAAGCGGGCTGAATTAATCGGTAGGTCAGTCGAGCATTTTACCAGCCTGTTCGATGGGGTTGGTTTGGCCTGGATGGAGACCATTAATACCTGGACACAGGATCCACAGTCTTTCAATCCGTTGAACACATTTACAGAACAGGTTGGCTTAGAAAATGGAAATGTGCTGTCTGTCAATCTCGCACCGGTGGTTAATAACGGTGAATTCTTTGGCACTGTTTCTGTTTTCAGGGATATCACCCATCTTATAGAAGTTGACCGCATGAAATCAGAATTTGTCGCCACTGTGAGCCATGAACTGCGCACACCGATGACTTCGATTAAAGGGTATGTGGACATCCTGCTGATGGGAGTGGCGGGTGGGATGTCAGACCAGCAGAAGAATTTCCTTCAAGTTGTTCAAGAGAACACGGAACGATTAACTATCCTCGTTAATGACCTTTTAGATCTCTCACGCATCGAAGCTGGACAGGTTAACCTGAATATTCAATCTGTGGATTTTGTAGAGATAATTGACGAATCCCTGCTGGAGATCAACCGGCTCACGGTCGCTGAAAAGAAGACCATGCAGTTTGATATCCATCTACCTCAAGAGCTTCCAGAGATTAATGGTGATCCTGAGAGAATTCGCCAAATCCTGATTAATTTGCTTGGAAATGCTTTCCATTACACGATTGAGAATGGCAATGTTACCCTGAGTGCCAAACGAGTCGGTGACGAGGTTCAAATAGATATCAGCGACAATGGGATAGGTATCCCCCCCAAAGAGCAGGAGCGAATTTTCGATCGCTTTTATCGCGGGGATAATCACATGGTAATCGCCACAGCAGGCACTGGTCTAGGACTGAGCATAGTATCCAAGTTGATCAACATGCATCACGGTCGGATTTGGGTTCAAAGCAGCGGTGTTGAGGGTGAAGGCAGCACCTTCTCTTTCACATTACCAATTTATGATCCTGTAAATCGGCCGGTCAATCTCCGTGAGGAATATGTTCAAGATATTAATCGCTGAGGATGAACACGATATCCTTGATTTGATTACCTTCACTCTGGAATATGGAGGCTATGAGGTTATTCCAACCTCAAATGGAATTCGAGCTTGGGAACGAACCAGGAGCGAACTTCCCAACCTGGCACTGCTGGATATTCGCATGCCAGGGATGTCTGGATACGAGGTATGCAAACATATAAAAAGTAATCACCAGACCAACCACATACCCGTGGTTTTTCTCTCCGCAAAAGGGCAGGAGTCAGAAATTACTACAGGTTATGAAACAGGAGCAATTGACTATATCTTAAAACCATTCGCTCCTGATCAGCTCCTATCAAGATTAGAGGAGATTCTGAGTAACAATCCAGGCAGTGACAAATTTTCACTGCTGGAGAATTAAATCAATCAGTTTTGGGCGGGGATTAAATAACCAATGAGTGCAATCATTAAAGAGGATGGGATCATCCATTACGAAGTGCTTGGTCACGGAAAACCAGTCATCTTTCTGCACAGCTGGATTGGATCATGGCGCTATTGGATTCCGAGTATGCAGTTCGCTTCGTCAAGATATCGCGCCTATGCCCTCGACTTTTGGGGGTTTGGGACGAGTAAAAAAATAGTATCCCGTTATGCTCTCGAACAGCAAGTTGAGCTTCTCAGAGGGTTCATTAACCAAATGGGTCTTGAACGAACAACCCTTGTCGGTCATGGATTGGGTAGTATCATTGGAACTTATTTCGCTGCCGATTTTGGGCACCTCGTTGAAAAATTAATGCTGATCAGTTTTCCAATGGGATTTCAAATGGCTCATTCGCGTTTACAATCCCAATCCCCAATAGATTCCGCCAACTGGCTGTTTGGAACGAATTCAGACAATGCCGATCCTCGTGAGGATGTTAGAAAAACTGATTTGAAGGCCATCAAAATATCATTCGATCAATTTAATGGTGTTAACTGGCGGCAGCTCATCAACCGATTGCCAGTATCTTCGCTCTGGATTTACGGAAAGAAAGACAAGGCTATCACTAGTCCAACTCCTGACCAGTTAGACTTGCTGCCCGGAACCTCTCAGATCCATTTATTTGAAGAATCCGGTCATTTTCCAATGCTGGACGAACCCAGCAAATTCAACCGCCTGCTCACTGATTTTATAAACTTGCCATTGGGAGATGATCCCAACTCATTGGAAATAAAATCTTTGTGGAAAAGACGCGTGCGTTGATCCCTGCTTGACAAGTCGATCGAGCCAGCTTATACTCAAATTACATCTATAAACATTGCTCGGGGAGTCTGAGAATCCAGACTGAGAGGAGAGCGGAAAGCTCTCGACCCATGAACCTGATCCGGATAATACCGGCGGAGGGAATGCAGCTTGAAACGATTTGAAAACCCTCCTCCAAACGGAAGGAGGGTTTTTTTGCGAGCAGTAATATTCGCAAATGGAAATATTGAAGATCACTCCCAGGTGCTTTCCCATCTGCTCCCGGAAGATTTATTGATAGCTGCTGATGGCGGAGCTGAACACTGCAAAGTGATTGGTATCCAACCCGATATCGTGATCGGTGATATGGATTCAATATCCTCGCAGCTGATGGAAGAATTACAAACCAACGGGACAAAATTCAAGATATACCCGGAGGATAAAGACCAAACTGATCTGGAATTAGCTCTTTCTTATGCGCACCAGAAAGGCGTGAGTGAAATCGTCTTCTTTGGAATTCTCGGGGGCAGGCTTGATCTGAGTCTAGCCAATCTGATGCTGCTAGCTCGGGATGACTGGCAAACATCCTCGATTATTGTTATTGATGGACCCGATACCGTCTTCTTACTAAGAGCCAAAGACTCCATTTCGATCGATGGACTGCCAGGAGACATAGTATCACTCATTCCCCTGTCTCAGAAAGTTGAAGGTGTATCTACCCAGGGATTGCGCTGGCAGCTGGATGAAGCAGTTCTTCTCCAAGGAAATACACGCAGTGTATCGAACGAACTGCTGACAAACTCGGCACATGTAAATATTGAAAAAGGAAAAATGCTTTTGGTTCATCGTGAAATCAAAGCAGGAAATATTGAGGAGTAGATAACTGATGGCAAGATTTTCATTGAAGATAGCTGCGGTGTTGGGTATGGCATTTCTTGTTTCGGCATGTGGGTCAGATGCAGATCTGTCCCAGCAAGAGGGAGAAAGGGTTCTCTCTATAATGACCCACGATTCGTTCTCAATATCCGAGCAGCTATTGGAGGATTTCCAAACTGAGAATGATGTTGAGGTTCGCTTCTTAAAATCCGGGGATACAGGCACAACGGTAAACAAAGCCATCCTAGCGAAGGACAAACCATTAGCCGATGTCCTTTATGGCGTTGACAATACATTCCTCAGCAGAGCACTTGAGTATGATATCTTTGATCCCTACAAATCTCCTTGGCTATCCGCAATCGACGATAATTTCGAGCTGGATCCCCAACACCGAGTACTGCCTGTAGATTTTGGCGATGTTTGTCTAAACTTCGACCTGGCGTATTTTGAAGATCTAGGACTCTCCACGCCAAAAACACTCACAGATCTGCTTGATCCCCAATATGAAGACCTCTTGGTAGTCGAAAATCCCGCCACCTCTTCACCAGGTCTGGCATTTCTATTGGCAACCATCAGCAGTTATGGTGATCCAGGCTATCTCGACTTCTGGCAGGGACTGGTTGATAATAATGTCCTGGTTGTGAATGATTGGGAAGTTGCTTATTACCAGGAGTTCAGCCGGTCTGGAGGTTCCCGACCAATCGTCGTTTCTTATGGTTCCAGCCCACCTTTTGAGGTTATCTATTCCGAGACTGCAATTTCAGAACCCCCCACAACCGCATTAGTGAGTGATGGTGCATGCTTCCGACAAATTGAATTTGTCGGCATCCTCAAGGGGACTCAGAACCGTGACCTGGCGGAAATATGGATTGACTTTATGCTCTCCCCGGATTTTCAAGAAGAAATTCCCCTGCAAATGTTTGTGTTTCCGGTTAATGAACAAGCCCAGCTTGATCAAGTATTTTTAGAATATCTGGCTGTGCCCGAAAATCCAGCACATGTCAGCTATGAAGACATTGATGAATTTCGTGAAAATTGGATCAATAAGTGGACCCAGCTGGTTTTGCGCTGAACCTGTAAACCTTTATGCTGAACACTAAGATCGAAACCCGGCGGGTGCTATCAATGGGCATCCTGTGGTTGCTGCCGCTCATATTCCTGGGAATCTTCTATTTCTTTCCTCTCTTCAGCATATTAAAGACCAGTCTTGAGAGTGAAGGCTCCGGCTTGATCAGACCGATCATAGAGGCGCTGAATTCCCAATCTGTACGCCAAGTTTTCTGGTTCACCATATGGCAGGCTGCGCTCTCCACATTGTTGACCCTGGTCATAGGATTACCCAGTGCCTACCTTTTTGCTCGCTATGAATTCAGGGGCAAATCAGTCCTGAAAGCGTTGACGGTCATTCCATTTGTGCTCCCAACCGTAGTCGTAGCTGCAGCCTTCTATGCTTTATTGGGACCAAGCGGCTGGATAAACATCGTTGCAATGCAATTATTTGATCTTGATGCAGCGCCAATACATTTCACAAATACGATCTATGCCATCCTTCTCGCTCATGTTTTTTACAACACGACCATCGTACTGCGCCTGGTTGGAGACTTCTGGTCTCACATAGATCCTCGCTTGAATCAAGCTGCCAGAGTCCTGGGAGCTGATCGGCAGAGGGCGTTCTCCAAAATCAGCCTACCAATTTTGGGTCCAGCTATCACTTCAGCAGCCTTGCTGGTGTTCATCTTCAACTTCACATCATTCGGTGTAATATTAATATTGGGTGGACCGAAATTCGCTACACTGGAAGTTGAAATTTTTTACCAAACCATTAGCCTTTTTAATTTACCTCTGGCTGCGGTGCTTTCAATTTTACAATTGCTCTGTACTTTAGGCATGACCGTCATCTATACCCATCTAAACCGGAAATTAACGCAGCCCCTCCAGCTGCGCCCGCGAAGTTTTACCCAGAAGAGGATCAGCGGCTGGAAGAGCCGTCTTTTTGCCGGTATCGTAATTCTGGTACTGTTCACCCTATTAATCACACCCTTACTTGCTCTTGTGACCAGATCTTTTTCCCGCTTTGAAATCGGACGTGGTCAGCAGGGCTCATTGCCTTCAGGATTCACTTTAGAAAATTACCGACAGCTGACAATTAACCGCCGTGATTCAATGTTTTTCGTACCTCCCACATCTGCGGTTCGTAATTCCTTAATTTATGCCACCCTGGCAGTGGTCCTTGCCCTGGTTATTGGTATGCCAGCAGCTTGGGCGCTCTCTCATCATTCCGGATCTACTGTTAATCGCGTCCTCGATCCTATCTTGATGCTTCCATTGGGTACTTCAGCTGTCACACTTGGTCTTGGATTCATAATCGCATTAAACCGGCCACCTTTTGATTTTAGAGCCTCTCCAATATTGATCCCAATCGCCCATACACTGGTTGCATTTCCCTTTGTGGTACGGAGCCTGACCCCGTCTTTACGCAGCATAAGACCGCGTCTCCGGCAGGCAGCTGGGGTGTTGGGCGCTTCCCCCCTGTATGTGTTTCGTACTGTAGATCTGCCGTTAGTAGGGAGAGCTTTACTCGTAGCTGCCACGTTTGCATTCACCATATCGCTGGGAGAATTTGGCGCTACGTCTTTAATTTCACGGCCAGAATTTCCCACCATCCCTCTGATGATATATCGTTTTATCTCTCAACCGGGAGCAATCAATTATGGCCAGGCGATGGCATTAAGCACGATTCTGATGGTGGTCACGGCAATCGGCTTAATCCTTATCGAGCGAATACGAATAGCAGATATCGGCGAGTTTTAGCCAACTGATTAATTTTATTCTGAGTGCGGGCGCGTGATTCATTATGCCAGAACCCATCCTCCAGATAACGGGCATAGATAAATCGTTCAACGAGGCAAATGTCCTCTCCGGGATATCGTTAGATGTGAATCCTGGAGAAGTTATTGCTTTGCTCGGACCAAGCGGGTGTGGTAAATCCACTTTATTGGCGATCATTGCGGGCATAGAAAAACCAGAGCATGGAAGTATTTACTGGATGGGATCTCGAATCAATGACCTTCCCCCTCATCGCCGGGGGTTTGGATTGATGTTCCAGGAGGATGTACTTTTCCCACATATGGATGTAAGCGAGAACGTGGCTTTCGGTTTGAAAATGCAGAAGAAAGATGATGCCTATATCAAAAACAAAGTTGCAGAAACTCTTGAACTTGTCGGACTGCAGGACTTAGGCGATCGCAATGTCAATACCCTCTCCGGGGGAGAACAGCAGCGCGTGGCTCTTGCCAGATCGATCGCCCCACAACCAGGGTTGCTGATGCTTGACGAACCACTCAGCTCACTTGATCGCTCCCTCAGGGAATATCTCTTGGGGGAAATTAAACGTATCCTCAAAGAGCTCAACCAGACTGCAATTTATGTCACTCACGATCAAGAAGAAGCCTTTTCAGTCTCAGACCGGGTTGTCGTGATGAGAGCAGGTAAAGTGGAACAGGTCGGAACCCCCGAGGAAATTTATAACCACCCGGCGAGCATTTTTACCGCCCGTTTTCTTGGATTCTCCAATCTAATAACTGGAACAATAAGATCGGATAACAACCTGCATATCCTTGATACGGCAATTGGAAGAATTCCTTTTCCAGGTGATTTTCAAGGTCCGATCACTATTTTGATTCGTCCAGACTCTGCTGTGATTAATGGAACTGGAGGGATAATCCTCAATGGAACTATCGTGGAAAAAACATTCCAGGGTAATCTCTGCCATGTAGTTATATCCACTAATGGGACAAACCTGAAATTTTATTTCTTAGCCAATACAGATATACCAGAAGTCGCTGAAGACATTCAATATTCCATCAACCCGTCCGGGATTATTCCTATTTTGGATACTAAATCTGGAATCAAATGAAAACAATTACGATCATCAAAAAGGATCACTCGGGGAATGAAGTCTGGGAGTATACAGGTCGCCTGGTCGAAAGGCTAGAAAACAAGATCGTCGTGGAAGCGTATTTTGATCGAGATGAGACAATTGTAGATAGGCTTGTTATTCAAAAAGGGGACAAATTTATTGAGACTTACTTCCTGGACAAGTGGTTTAACATATATGAAATTCAAGATCCCCAAAATGCCTCGATCAAGGCCTGGTACTGCAATATCAGCTTTCCCGCTCAATTAATAAAAAATTCTGTGATCTTTCGCGATTTAGCCTTGGATTTGCTGGTATATCCGGATGGCAGGCAGATAGTGCTTGATATGGATGAGTTTAATTCATTAGCACTCAACATGCAGGTGCGTTCAAAAGCTCTTCACGCGCTCGAGCAGCTGCAGGAACTATTCTCGTCCCAAAGTTATTCTTCTCACCAAATGAATTAATTTGAGAAATATCTAAGGACGGTACTCTTCAGCGATGTTGATATTTCTAGTAATAATACAATCCCAATTGGTTCGAAATGTCATTGAAGATTTGCAGAACGATATCCCCGATCACGAAGTAAACGAGTAAAACTGCGGCGCAGCAGCAAAAGAGAATTACCAGCACCACAATAAGCACGATCCACCATACTCTTGATTTATTATTTTCTTCCTCACCAGTGATAACCGTATAATCACCCTGCTCAGTCATTAGCTTCTCCTCTTAGATTCTAGGGTTTTGATTCAGTATACCTGTTAAATAGGGAGTTCCATTTCCTTTCGCTTATTTCGCCGCCAGAAGAGCCAAACTATCAACGCGGTAAAAAGAATAAATACAAAGGCGATTAAGATCGGGATAATGATCGCCAGGATTGATAATCCTGTAGCGATAATATCTTCTGCCACGCTGACTGGCACATTACCGACACCCCCTGTCGAAGCGGTGACTGCCGGGCGCACAGCAGCTGATTTGACCACATGCACTGCTCCAGAAACGAGAACACCTGCTCCAAGTGCAAGAAACGGGTGAACTTCAGTGATCACATTGGCTGAGGCCGCAAAGACGATAGCCCCCGCGACCGGTCTGACAAAGGTCTGGATGACATCATTAGCATGGTTGACTGCCGGGACCTTGTCCGCAAAGAACTCAATCAGCGAAAGCACTAATAGCAAACCAATGATCCACCAGCTCGTCAGTGCATCCCATGGTTCTCTCAGATGAATCAGATCGGTAAAGCGGGCAGTCAAGGAGATCACAAGAAGGGGGATATATGCATTTAATCCTGCACTTGCAGACAGGCCGAAAGCTCCCAGAACACCGGTTAGCATTTCCATTTTTACCTCCTATTGCTACTCCACAATACTTGAGAATATATTAAATATGGAATCCATCCCATGTCCCAGTAAAGAAATAACGGATGATATCCAATAAGCCAACCTGGATCAGAGCTATTGTTAATCCGCCCAATACAGCAAATGCCAACTGGTTAAGCTGATTATATTTATTTTCCGCCTTAAACAACATTATTAATACCATCGAATAAACCAGTGTTAACAACACCAACACTCCAGCCACACTGATTAACGATAATGGGTAGAGGATAACTGGATTTTCCAGCAATATCAGGGCGTTAAGTCCCAGAGCAATAAGTACCATGAAGAAGAAAGATCGGAAATTGATGAATGCGGGTCTTGGATCACTCATTTTCCACGCAGTTGCATTGAATGCGGGAACCAATGCAACTGCGATGGCTAACCCCATGCCCGTGCCTGTCAACAGTCTAAGGCTGTTATTTGGTTGGTACAGTCCGGGAGCATTAGAAAACAAACTGTAGAAGGAGTTTAAACCATCAATAGCAAAGAGCAGTACAAAGATTGAAATTGGCACGATTATTTGCCAGGAAGGCATTCCGATTCTTCTTCGCCCGATCACCCATTGGTATATCAAACCAACTATTGCTCCCAAGTACATCCCGCTGCACCGGGCACATAACGGCAGTTGAATATCACCCATGTGAAACGAACGCAGATCAATCCGGTGGCAAACAGCATACCCGATTGCATCAGCTTTTCCCAATATGCCAGGTGGAGTATTCAGCAACCAGGCAAACAAGATCAGCAGAAAGGTGATGACTACCAATCCTTTCCAGTATTGCTTCGCTTGAATAAACCGTGCCGCCTCACCCTGCATTGTGAAGAGATTATAGAGGTTTCTATCTCAAATTACAAGCCGTGTTGGCAAACTTCCTCAATTGGAGTATGATTCCCCTTTGAGTTCCAATTTGCGGAGGAATCTTCCGGATGAAAAAATTTTCCATATTGTTGACCGTGCTAATTTTGTTATCAGCTTGCTCGAATGGAGACCCAACTCAAACAGAATCTGTGAGTACCCAATCTCTGACGGTCGCAGCGACCGCGACTCAAACGTCCCCGAGTCCGACAGAACCCGAACCGACAGCGACACAAATTCCAACACCCAGCCCAACCCCCCTCTTTCCAGTTGAAGGTTTCGGTCCACATGATTTCCCGAGTGATGTCAATCCACTTACAGGATTATATGTAGGTCATGAGAACTCATTGGATAAGCGTCCGGTTGCGGTAAAGATCAACATTGTTCCACGAACATCTACTCGCCCGCCATGGGGACTGAGCGACGCAGATATTGTCTTTGATTATTACCAGAACAACGGATACACACGGTTTCATTCCATTTTCTACGGGAAGGATGCGGAATTAGCAGGACCTATTCGTTCAGCACGCTTTCCAGACCACTTCCTGATCCGCATGTATAAGAGCATATTTGCCTACGGCAGCGCGGATCCATTGATCAACGAAAGATTGTTCGGATCTGAATACAGCGACCGGCTTGTCCTTGAAGGTGGTGGCAGCGGATTGTGCCCCCCATCAGATACTTATCCTTTATGCCGCTTCGACCCTCAAGGCTATGCGCACCTTCTGGGAAGTACCCAGGAAATTCGTGCTTACGCAGAGAATCAAGGCGTTGATAATCGCCGTCAAGATTTAGAAGGCATGTACTTCAATTTGGAAACCCCATCTGGAGGCCAGACAGTTGATCAAGTAAATGTACGCTACTCCAAAGATAGTTATCTGCTTTGGGAGTACGATGAAGACAATGGCAATTATCTTCGATTCCAGGACGATTCCTTCGATAACGGTGAGGGTGAAACCTTCGCTCCGCTTATCGATCGCAATAATGACCTGCATATTACTGCTGATAATGTCATAGTACTGCTTATGGAACACACCTATTACCGGAAACCACCATCAGAAATTATAGAGGTTTTGGTCAGTGGAAGTGGACCAGCTTACGCGTTTAGAGATGGCATGGTTTTCGAGATTCGCTGGAATATTCCTGCAACTGATAGTGTTTTATTCCTTACTTACCAGGATGGAACCCCCTTCCCTTATAAGCCGGGAAATACATGGTACCAGGTAATCGGCCAATCATCCTCGATCACCGAGCCGGACGAGGATACCTGGCGCTTTGATTTCTTGATCCCCTAGTGATGTAATCCCTGCAGGATATTTTTTACCAATCCTGGTCCCTGGTACACTAATCCGGTGTATATTTGGATCAAGATTGCACCAGCGTCCAGCTTAGCATTTGCATCTGAGGCACTTGATATACCCCCAACTCCGATAATTGGTAGATTTCCCTTTGAATATGCGGAGATTCTCCCCACAATCTCGGTACTTAGACTATTTATAGGCTTTCCGCTGACCCCCCCACTGACAAAAGTCTTTGTATCGTTTAATAAACTCAATTCTGAAGATGTATTGGTAGCAACAACACCATCAAGCTCATGATGCAAAATGACATCTACTGCATCTTTCAATTGATGCTCTGTCAAATCTGGTGAGAGTTTTACCAATAGTGGTACTTTCTTGTTAAGTTGATTTTCCTGCTCCTTGCGAGCATCAACCATTGTTGCTAAGAGTTCGTCCAAGGCAGTCCGAGCTTGCAAGCGGCGCAATCCAATCGTATTCGGTGAGCTGATATTAATAACCAGATAATCTGCTAACCCCGCAAAGCGATTAATTAGATTTCGGTAATCCTCCACAGCTGAATCCACCGGAGTGTTTGCATTCTTCCCAATATTTACCCCCAGAATCAGATCGCCATGCTTCTTGTTCAGGATTTGGTCTTCAAGGTAATCTGCACCTCGTCCTGGAAAACCCATCCGATTTACCAACCCGCCTTCACCAACAAATCGAAATATTCGAGGTCGTGGATTTCCTGGTTGTGGAAGAGGAGTGACCGTGCCCAGCTCGATGTGACCAAAACCTAATAACGATAATCCTTGCCAACCAATGCCATCCTTGTCATATCCTGCTGCTAAACCAACCGGATTCTTAAACTTTAATCCAAATGCGTTCACCGGAATATTTCGAAAGTGGAAGATCCTGCGAATGGCATCTCTCAATCCTGGGATCATACCTGAGACGCGGATCAAATTCAAAGTCAGGATGTGAGCTGATTCGGGGTCAAGCTGGAATAGCAAAGGTCGCAAATATTGATACATCAATGGAATATATTGCCAGACTCTTGATGGGTTTCAGGCATATGATACGGGGGCGGCAACCAATTGCATTATTCAGTCTCGCGCAAGAAGTTCTCAACTCTTTGAACCTGTTGAGAGGTCACTAATCCTTCAGAGAGCCAGACCTGCAGTAACCGGGATAAAGTGTAAATTGCGTGCAGCTGGTAGCCTGCCTCAGACAAATCTTGAGCGGCCCCGGATTCACGATCGATCAGAACCACAACATCCTTTACAGATAATCCAACAGATTGTAGCTTATCTATGGCCTCAAACTTGCTGCCGCCTGTAGTCGCCAGGTCATCAATAAGCACCACACGCTGACCATCACTAAACACACCTTCAACATCCATCCGGGTACCATAGGATTTAGGCTCTTTGCGCGGGTAGACGAGCGACCATTTCCCAGCCAGGCTGACAGCAGTCGCTATTGGCAGCCCGGCATATGGTATCCCGGCCAGGTGATCGAATTCCAATTCTTCCAAGACACGAGTGAAAGCATTTCCCACCCGCTGTAGAAGGTCCGGAAAACCTGTTATCCTGCGTAAGTCAATATAGATTGGAGAGCTGAGCCCGGATTTCAATGTAAATTCTCCAAACTTAACACACCCGGATTTGAGTATGTCCACAGCCAATTGCTTCTCAACATGTTCAGCGGGGTGCGTTGATTGAATTCGAGGCTGGCTCCGTTCAGGTTTATTCCTTACGCGATTAATTCTATCGTTGAGAGATATTGCTGCTTGTCGTGGATCAGGCGCACTCGAAATACCCCGGGAGATAGGGAAGACCATTCCAAAACCATCCGCCCGTAATCCAGCTTCCATAGCAAGTTCCAGGTTTCCACCTTGAGCACCAATACCGGGAGCTAAGAACCAGAGGTTTGGAGCAATATTCCGCACACGATTGAGGGGTTCAATTTGGGTAGCCCCGACGACCAATCCCAGATTATCCTTCACGTTCCACTCTTCTGCCTTGGCCGCGATATATTCATATAATGCTTGGAAATGAGGATCATCTGAGTGGCTAGATGAAATTCGAACTGGCAAATCCTGCAGATCTTTTGAACCCGGGTTTGAGGTTTTGCAAAGCAGGAATGCACCTTGATCCTCATTTTGAAGGAAGGGTGATAAAGCATCGTATCCCAGATATGGATTGATTGTGGCAGCATTTACTCCTAATTTTCCAAATATTGCTTGAGCATATGCTTGAGCTGATGAGGCGATATCGCCTCGTTTTGCATCCAGGATAATAGGAACTTCGTCCGGGATAAGATCGATAACACTTTCTAATACCGATATTCCCTCGCTACCAAAGACCTCAAAAAAGGCGCTGTTGGGTTTATATGCCAGGGCGATATCTGCTGTTGATTCTATTAAATGTCTGCAGAATTCAAAAGCTGATTGGGGATCCCGGGTCGAGAGTTGGTCTGGGTGAGGATCCAAACCAATGCAGAGCAGGGAATCAATTTCCTGCGCCCGCAATTCAAGCTGCGAAAAGAATCCCATGTTTTTCTACAATCTCGATCATCCAACAAGTAAAGTTAATGCTCTACGATTTCCCAAGGACCATTGCTAACAAAGCCATCCTCACATACAGACCATACTCCATCTGGCGGAAATATGCAGCCCGGGGATCATCATCCACTTCCATGCTGATCTCACCAACCCTGGGCAGTGGGTGCATGATGATCATGCGTTCTTTAGCAGTGATCAAAGTATCAGGTGTGATTACAAAGGCTGATTTCACCTGCTCATAATTATCCAAATCTTCAAAACGTTCCTTCTGCACCCGGGTAACATAAAGTACATCCGTTCCAGGCATCGCTGGTTCAAGAGTCGTGAATTCTGATTGGGAAATTCCATGATCATCGACTTCTTGTATGATCTCCTGGGGGATGCGCAGGATTTCCGGTGAAACATAATTTATCTCGACATCGTACAATGAAAGCAGGCGTGCCAGGGAATGGACGGTACGACCGTATTTTAGATCTCCCAGCATCGTGACGGTAAGACCATCCAGAGTACCGAGCTCCTCATATATCGTGAAAGTATCCAGGAGCGCCTGGGTGGGATGCTCACCAACCCCATCGCCCGCATTGATGATCGGTTTTCTGGCATATTTCGCAGCCAATGCAGATGCGCCAACATCCGGGTGGCGGAGGACGATCACATCCGCATAACATTCCAGCGTGCGGATTGTGTCTGGAAGTGATTCTCCTTTGGCGACGGAGGAGTAATGAACCTCGTTGATTGGTATTAAACTACCGCCAAGCCGTTCCATTGCAGACGTAAAGGAGGATGAAGTCCGGGTGGATGGTTCGTAAAACAGGTTTGCTAAGATCTTGCCTTTAAGCAGGTCGAATGAACCAACCCTCTGGACCATTTCACGCATTTCATGCGCAACCCCAAATATATATTCAAGATCCTCCCTGGAAAACTGTTTCACGGAGAGGATATCTTTTCCATAGAATAGGGAATCCTGCTGATCTCCAAAAGGCAGGTATGGACTTCTGTTTTCATTTGCTGGTTGTTTTACAGTCATTTGCTCTCCTCATAATAACTTGGATTCAACTACCAAGTGCAACACAGAAGAATGAAGGTGAGGTTAGTATGGATCTTCTTCCGGTTGCTGTCGAGGTTGTCCGGAACCACAGCGCTGCCCACTCTGTGTACGCAACACTTTTCAGACCGAATGTCTCTCGCCTTGTTAAAGAGAACCTCGAAGCTTCCAAAGGATATGAGTATAAGTTTCCCCACCTGCGCATCACTCGCAAAGCATTCCTGCCCAAAAACAGAGAAAGAAATTTTTGGGTATCAATCATTCCCAGGGGCTATTAATGATAGTGCTGTAATTACCTACTTCGCGGACAGCCCCATGACCTCTCACTCACCCGCTTCGCCGGCGGCTTCCTCCTCGCCAAAGGCCGGCACCAGCGCGCCGCTGGTCACATAGCGGAAGAAGTCCGAGTCGGCCGGAATGACAATGGAGTCGCCTGCTTCAGGGTGATCTTATAGGCTTCCAGACGGCGGGTGAAGGCGTAGAACTCCGGGTCTTGCTCCAGGGCTACGGCGTAGATCTTGATCGCCAGGGCCTCGCCCTCGCCACGCAGGCTCTGGGCCTCGGCGTAGCCCTCGGCCAGGATCACCGTCCGCTCCCGGTCCGCCCGAGCGCGCAGGATGGCCGCCTGCTCCTCGCCCTCTGCGCGGAAGAGCGATGACTCCCGCTGGCGCTCAGCCTGCATACGCAGGTAGACGCTCTCCTCCACCTCTACAGTAGGTCGGCCCTCTTAACACGCACATCCACGATATCAATGCCGAACTCTCTGGCCTTCTCCTCGGCGGATTTCGGCTACTCTCTCCATGATGTTCTCGCGTTCCCGAGAGATGACTTCGACAAAATCGACTTTGGCTAGCTCCTCCCGCAGTTCGGAGAACACGATATCGTCCAGGCGGGCTCTGGCGCCCGCCTCCGTGCCTACCGCCTGGAAGAAGAGCAAGGGGTCATCGATCCGCCAGCGCGTCACATGGTCCACCACCAGGCGCTTCTTGTCCGTGGTCAGGTACTCCTGGGGAGGTGCGTCGCTGGAGAGGATACGCTTTTCAAAGATAATCAGGTTTTGGATAAAGGGCAGCTTAGTATAAAGACCAGGATTTCGTACCGTGCGGATGGGATTGCCGAACTGCAGCACGATAGCCTGATTTGTTTCATCCACGATGAAGAAGATCTGGCTGGCCAGGAGGCCCGCCGCGATCAAGATAATAATCAGCACACGAAGGTAACGCATGGATTCACTCTTCTCCCAATTGCGGTATTATTGACTCACTCAGGTCCCTGAGGGGCAGGATAGGCAGGACCTGGCTGCCGCCGCTGATGTCCAATAAGATCAACTCCACTCTGGCCAAAATGGCCTCCATGGGCTTCGATATGCATTCGCTCTCGCGTCACTTCCGGGGCCAGGCGATACTCACCTAGTACGGACAGGAAGCGCTCGGCGTCGCCGGTAGCCAGGAGCACTTGTTGATCCTTGAAAGCCGAGGCATTCTCAATTTGTTGCTGCTTATCACCCCGTGCTCGGGGAACCACATCGTTGGCGTAGGCCTGGGCCTCGTTGATCAGCCGCTCTTTGTCAGCCCGCGCGCGAACCACCTCCTGGAAAGCGTCGCGCACCTCTTCGGGAGGGTCGGCCACCTGCAAGCGGACATCGGTCACCAAGATTCCCGAGCCATACTCCTCCAACAGTCGCTTGAGGAAGGTGCGCGTCTCATCCTGAACTCGGGCCCGCTCCTCGGTGATGACGGCGTCGATGGTCATGTTCCCTACCGTGCTGCGCAGGGCAACCTCGGCCGTCGTGCGCAGGACGCGCTCCGGGTCCTGGATGTTGAAGACGAAGTCCCGCGAATCGCCAACCCGGTACTGGACCAGGAGCTCCACCTGTACGATGTTCTCATCCTCGGTCAACATCAGAGCCTCATCCACCACGTCCACCTTGCTCCCGTCGGTATCGGTTCGGAACCCGATCTCCGCCCGGCGGATGCTTTCCACATCCACAATGGTAACCATCTGCACAGGCCATGGCAAATGGTAGTGCAGGCCGGGGCCGGTAGTCGCCGTGTAGCGGCCGAAAGTGCGGATGACGCCATCCTCGCCCGGCTGCACCTGGTAGATGCCAGACGCCAGCCACAGAGCCAGCACCACACCCACGATCCCTATGAAGAGAGCCTTTCCGCGCCCAGAGAACCGCCGGAACAGATCATCCAAAGTCTCAAAAATATTTCCTGAGTCGGGTATCCTATTCAAAGCCACTCCTGTACCTCCTTGACTAGTTGAAACCTATCTTGCATATTCCTGTCGCTGGTCGGGATCATGTTGTCCCGCTGGATAGCTGGCTGGGCAGTCTGCGTGCAGGTTTTCATTCGTGTGCTCCCCAAAAAAGATGGGGCATGCCTTTGACTTTAGTCGGATTAAGAAGCACAGATGCTACCGCAGCTCACCTCATATTCTAACCTGTAATGTCGCACTTGTGAGATGAATCTACATAAATATAATTGATGTTACTCAACATTAACGAATTGCCTTACGTTGCGACCCGATCCAGGTACCGAAATTATTTCTCCATCATTAAAAGCGGTTTCCCCTCTCAGTACCACTCGTTTCAATACCCCTTTTACTTTCCAGCCCTCGAAGGGCGTCCATCCACAGCGGGTATAAGCATTCGCAGCTTTAATCTCCCAGGAAGGATCTGGATCAATTTCGATCCAGGTATCGGGCTGCTTTGGCAGCTTGAAAATTTTTCGCGGGTTGGTTTCCATGCGCAGGATAAGATCCTCGATTGTTAAACGCCCTTCGGAGACAGCATTCAAGTAAAGGAATAATGAAGTTTCTAATCCAGGAAAACCTGGAGGGGGATTTGAAGAGACCTTTTCAGCCAATGTGTGCGGCGCATGGTCGCTGGCAAAACAATCGATCACATCCATATTTTCCCAGAGCGCATCCCGATCTTCAGCACTTGCCAGGCGCGGTCGCACTTCACCTTTTCCAGGTTCTTCTTTGGGGATATCATCTTCAGTCAAAAACAGGTGATGAGGTGCAGCTTCACAGGTTACCTTGACTCCTTTTTCCTTTGCAGCCCTGATCACCAGGATTTCTTCTTTGCGGGCAACATGACAGATATGGATCGGCTTGTTGTACAGCAGTGAGATCATCAATATCGCAGCTAAACTGCGCTGCTCTGCATGTACTGCAAGCGGATAATTTTCTGGCCAGTTCTTGATATGCTGCTGCCATAGCGTCATGTTCCCAAGCTGCAGCGGCCCATAGGTTTGATCCAGGTACATCTTCAACCCTGCGGCTTGGGGCGCTAATTGGGAAGCAGAAAAAGAATTCTCCTGGCCTGCACCGATAAATATCCCGTAATCGGTATGGGATTTCTTCCTGGCATCTGCAGCTGATTGTTGGAAAGATTCCTGATCCAGTATGGGAGGGTCGGTATTCGGCATCGCAAGAAGCATGGTGAAACCTCCTGCCAAACCAGCTTTTGTACCGCTTTCCCAATCCTCTTTGTGTGTTGCTCCAGGCTCACGCAAATGGACATGCGGGTCGATCAATCCAGGTAGTTTTATCATTCTATGTACCCAAAGTTCTTACGGTAATATTAATATATTTCAACTTAATAAAAAAATAGAGCCGGTTGGCTCTAAAAAAAATGATACACCTCCAATGAGAGGTTATTTTTATCTTGAGTATTCTTTTTAGCTGGTTTATTCTTATCTTTCATTCGCACCGATTGTAAAGCGAAATCCTGAAAAGTCAAGTGATTGACAGGTTTTCCTAATTGTTGTCAGTTCCATTCCCATCCTTGCAGGGTCTCCAACATCTTGTTGGCAGTTAAATCTAAGTGTAAAGGCGTGATTGATACATATCCGTTGGCAAGAGAACTAAAATCCGTACCTTCCGCTGGCACACCGGTTGGTGAATCGCCTCCAATCCAGTAATAAGCCTCGCCACGAGGATCTACTCTGCGGTCTAATCGATCCCGGTAAACACGTAGGCCCTGCCGGGTTATTTGGTAGCCATTAAATGCATCCTCATCTCCGTATGGGACATTAACATTCAGCACTGTTTTACTGTTCATATTTTGCTTGATAACCATGTCCACTACTTTACCTGCCACCCTTGCAGCCGGTCCATATTCCAAATCTCCCAGGTGGTTCTCTGGTGAATCCAACGAAACTGCTATTCCTGGAATGCCCCAGATCGCAGCTTCCATAGCCGCAGTGACCGTACCCGAATATGTGACGTCATGCCCGATATTCGCGTGTGGATTGATACCGGAGACGACAATATCAATCTCGTCTTCAATTAATCCGAGCATCGCCAAGGCCACACAATCAGAGGGTGCGCCATCTGACGCAAGTGCATGCGATCCGTCGTCCAAAAGCGCTTCCCTGACTCGCAGGGGGCGGTGCATAGTCTTCACATGACCTGATGCGGACCAATTCCGGTCAGGTGCCAGGATTGTTACCTGGTGAGATTTTCGCAGTTCCTGGGAAAGGACCAGCAATCCAGGCGCGGTAACACTGTCATCATTTGTAACTAGAATGTGCATAGTTGAAAGTTTGTCCTCCGAATATTTCCGAAGCCAATTATAATCTTATAATAACTTGAATACACACCATATCTTTAATCAACATCAATTAGGAGATATTCAATGGCGCGAAAAGTTATTGGCTACATTTTCATTATTGCCGCGATTCTTGGCTTGATTTTCAGCCTGGCGGGTATTGGCTTGGTCTGGGTAGTTAAAGCCCCATTGACGGCAAATTTGATCAGCACGCTTGACTTAATTGATACCACATTGGACGCAACGAGTTCAGGATTAACAGTCATAGATGATACCTTATCCAAAACCATATCGGATTTATCCTCGATTGAAAATACTGTTCAAACTGCCGGGAAGGGCATCGATGATTCTGTCCCTCTGGTCGAATCCCTCTCAACTTTGCTGTCAGATAATATTCCCCAGGCTATCTCTGCAACCCAAACCGGACTTACCACATTGCAGGATGCTGCTGGAACGTTTGAAAGTACTTTACAGCTGGTAACATCGATACCATTCCTCCCCATCGAGGGATATGATCCAGATGTCTCATTTTCTGATGCCCTCGAGGATGTGTCTCAAAGCCTGGATGCGATCCCTCAATCCCTTTCCGAAATGGAAGGTACGCTCAGTTCTACAGAAGGCAACCTGGTCATGATGGGGGCTCAAATTAATATCATCGCACGCAATATTTCTGAGCTCAAAGACAGCTTTTATGAAATTCAACTCGTCTTCGACCAATACCAGGAAGTAATTTCAGAGGCGCAAACGAAACTGGGTTCCTTCCGTGACAGCCTGCAAACGGGTATCATCGTAACTGCGTGGATTTTTACGATTATCTTTGTCTGGCTGGGGATCGCTCAATTAGGTTTGCTAACCCAGGGTCTTGAACGAGTGGATTTGCGGTCTGCAAATAGCACTCAAATTATGGAAGATTCCTCAGGCGAAGAAATCCTCGATGAAGAAGGGATCGTCACCGAAGCCGAACACGAGACATCAGATTGATAGATAGAATTATTATTTATCTGATCAAAAACAGGGTTGGATACCAAAATCCAACCCTGTTCGATTTAGGGGAAAATTAGTTCAATCCGCGGCCATATCTCTAAGAACTTTGTGGAGGATTCCGCCATTGCGGTAATATTCAACTTCCGGGTCCGTGTCAATTCTCACCAATACCTGGAATTGAAATCTTTCCCCATTATTTCTTTCCACACTCACTGTAACCCGGCTTTTAGGTGCCAGGCCGTCGTCGATGCCTTTAATAGTATAAAGCTCGTCTCCTGCCAGGCCTAGATATTCCCTGGAATCTCCATCCAGAAACTGGAGCGGCAGAACACCCATGCCGATTAAATTCGAGCGGTGAATGCGCTCATATGAACCTGCGATCACAGCTTTTACATTCAGCAACTGGGTGCCTTTGGCAGCCCAATCCCGACTCGAACCAGTTCCGTACTCCTTGCCAGCTATTACTATCAATGGGGTTCCATCTTCCATATACCTTTGTGAGGCATCATAAATGGTCATCTGCTTCCCATCAGGCATGTATTTGGTGAAACCACCTTCTACTCCTGGAACCAAAAGGTTCTTCAAGCGGATATTTCCAAATGTACCGCGGGTCATCACCCGGTCGTTGCCGCGCCGGGAACCAAAAGAGTTAAAATCTCGCATCGAGACATTTTTCTCGATTAAATACTTCCCGCTCGGGCTCTCTGCAGGAATTGCCCCTGCTGGGGAGATATGGTCCGTGGTGATCGAATCTCCAAGGACTGCTAATACTCGCGCGCCTTGAATATCCTTGATGGGTGGAACGTCGGAAGATAAATCTACGAAGAAGGGTGGTTCCTGGATATAGGTAGAGGCCTCATCCCAATTGTAGATATCACCCTCATTTCCTTCGATCGCATTCCAAACTTTATTCCCGGTGAAGACATCACTGTATTCTTTTGCGAACATCTCCGGCTGGACAGATTCGGCGATTTCTTTGCGAATATCCTCAGGGGAAGGCCAGATGTCTTTTAGATAAATTTCTTCACCAGCCTCATTCTTCCCCAGCGGTTCAGTTAGCAGGTCAGTGTCCACGGTCCCGGCAAGCGCATACGCAACAACTAATGGCGGCGAAGCAAGATAATTCGCGCGCACATATGGATGAACGCGCCCTTCAAAATTCCGATTTCCTGATAATACTGCTGCAGCAACCAGGTCTCCACTGGTAATGCCTTTGACCACCTCCCCGGATAAAGGACCGGAGTTCCCAATGCAGGTTGTGCAGCCATAACCCACAAGGTTAAATCCAAGCTCCGCCAGCGGTTCTAACAAACCTGCTTTCTCCAGGTAATCGGTGACGATTAGCGAGCCTGGCGCTAAACTGGTCTTGACATAGGGTTTTGTTTGTAAGCCTTGATCTACGGCATTGCGCGCCAGCAAACCGGCCGCGAGCATTACTGAGGGGTTTGAAGTGTTTGTACAGGAGGTGATCGCTGCAATAACAACCGATCCATGGCTCAAGTCAGCGGTCGTTCCATTTGTCCCAATTACCACTTTCTTGTCCAATTCCTCCGGGGACAACTCAAAGCCTCGTTCGCTGACTGGGGCAGCCAGGTCCTTCTTGAACTTGATCTTCATCTCATTCAGTGAAATCCTATCCTGGGGCCGCTTTGGTCCTGCCAAGCTGGTCTCAACAGAGGATAAATCAAGCTCCAAATAATCGGAATAAACCGGTTCTGGTGTAGATGCCGTTCGAAAAAGACCCTGTTCTTTGGTATAGGCTTCAACAAGTTCCACCAATTCAGTGGAACGACCTGTCAGTTCCAAATAGCGCAAGGTCTCATCATCAACCGGGAAAAAGCCAACTGTGGCGCCATATTCGGGAGCCATGTTTGCGATTGTAGCCCGATCAGGTAGGGAGAGATAATTTAATCCGGGACCATAGAACTCCACAAATTTTCCAACAACACCTTTTTCACGAAGCATTTGGACCACTGTCAATGTTAAATCGGTGGCCAGGATTCCTTCTTTCATTTCCCCATAAAACTTAAAGCCAATCACATCCGGAATGAGCATATCCAGAGGCTGCCCCAACATAGCAGCCTCGGCTTCTATTCCACCTACTCCCCAACCAACCACACCCAATCCATTGATCATCGTCGTATGTGAATCTGTACCCACCAATGTGTCTGGGAAGAGAAGCTGCTCGCCTTCTTCTGATTTTTCCTCCCGAACAACAGTTGCCAGGTATTCCAAATTTACCTGATGAACGATACCTGTTGACGGAGGGACTACCCTGAAATTGTCAAATGCTTGCTGCCCCCAATGGAGAAATTCATACCTCTCTCGATTTCTCTGGAATTCAATTTCAGCATTTCTCTGCAGAGCATCTGGACTGGCGAAGAAATCCACCTGCACGGAATGGTCAATTACCAGATCAACCGGGATTAGCGGGTTGATCTTCTTCGCATCACCACCCAGGCGAACCATTGCCGAACGCATAGCAGCCAGATCGACGATCGCCGGAACTCCCGTGAAATCCTGCATGATTACCCTTGCCGGGAGGAATGGAAAACTGTGTCTTTCTGCTGGCTTCGGTTTCCAAGAAGCGATGTTGGTTACATCTTCCGTCGTGATCTCTTTATTATTGCACTGTCTGAGTAATGATTCCAGCAATATCCTTATTGAGAATGGTAATTTATCAAGCTTGGTTAATCCTTGATCCTGCAGGCGCAGTAAGCTATAAAACGAGAAATCCCCTCGACTTGTGGAAATGATTTTTTTAGTTGCAAAGTAATCTTGTGCCATATCAACTCCTTTACGGAGGGCGAATTATATACTAAAACTCATATCAATTAAATTTGATGGGAAATTCAACGGAGATTACCTTACTATCGCATCCGTCATCTGGGCTACCTGCTGCATAAATTTCACATCATGAACGCGGATGATGTCTGCTCCGCGCACAATTCCTACTGCAACCGCTGCTGCTGTGCCTGCTAGACGCTGTTCGGGGGGGTAGATCAATTGTGTAACCGATGAATGATTTCCTGGATGGTCCATACAGCAGCGGATATCCTAAATCTCGAATTGCTGGCAGCGAGTTGATCAATTCCAGGTTTTGTTCGACTGTTTTTCCAAAACCAATCCCAGGATCAAGAATAATCTTCTCATCCGGAATACCTGCAGAATGAGCCAGGTCAACACTTTCCATGAGCTCGCGTTTTATGTCTTCGAGCAAATCATCATAAGGGATGCCTATATAGCGCCCACCCAGGCTTTCCTTGATATCAGCATGTGCCCAGGAGCTGCGATTGTGCATAATTATTACCGGCGCCATATTCTTGGCAATTGTCGGAGCCATTTCAGGATCAGCATTCAATCCCCAAACATCGTTCACCAATTCTGCGCCTGCCTCGAGTGCAGCCCTGGCCACCTGGTGTTTATAGGTGTCAATAGATATTGGGACATCAAATTCGCGTGAAATTGCCTGAACGACTGGAACGACCCGTTTCAATTCTGTCTCAATTTCCACCAGGTTTGCACCGGGTCGTGTGCTTTCACCACCAACATCCAAAATATCCACCCCTGCGGCGACAAACTCTCCTGCCTGTACTAAGGTCTTATCTACCAGGCTCCTGATATCAAATTCGCATGTCACTTTTGGTATAAACCATCACCGGAAAAACTGTCCGGGGTGATATTGAGGATGCCCATTAAATACGTCTTTTTCCCCCATTCAAAATCATGCTTTCCTATAGATAATCCTTCGCTGCGCAACATGAATCAACACCCCCCAGATGCAAAAATCACGTGATGTCTATTCAGGAAGAACTTGATCACACGATCAAAGTCAATGGCCGGTCCAACCAGGCTTCAGATTCTTCAATATCGGTGAAGACTCCAAACTCGACACCACCAGGGGTAGTGAGAGAAGGGATCTTTTCTATCGCCTGTCGCACTTCATCGCTTTTTACTACTACGGCTAAGCGAATATTGCGCGCAGATGGATCTGAATTCACCTCGATAGCATAATCAAGAGCTTCTCGCGAAATTTCATCGATTGCTCGCAAATCATAAAGGTTCGTTGTTAACCGATCCGAATCGAGCAGGTGATCGACAGCAAACTCGTGCCAGTGGTCCAGGGTTTTGTGGGATAAATCAGTGAAAGTGTAATGCATGCCACCATCAGGCCGGCGAACAACCGAATACCCGATGCCAGGTGTTGGTTCCCAGTTAAGTGGTTTGATATTTTCTTGGGTCATGAGCTGCCTCCTTCTTGCTGAATTAGATTTTACCAAATTTACACATCTTCCCCAGTACAACCTCCCGAAGAGAAATAATCTATTCCTTGAGTATCTACATTTTCTAGCAGGCTTTTGATAGTCTCTCGCAGCGCTGGATGATAGTATTCTGCAGCTAAGTCCGCTAATGGAATGAGCACAAAGGCACGTTCCTGGATGCGTGCATGTGGAATAATCAAGGGAGGTGAATTTATCACCAGGTCATCATAGAATAGGATATCGATATCAATTGACCTTGGACCGTAACGAATTGTTTCTTCACGACCAATATCATGTTCAATATTTTTTACATAATCCAGTAATTCACCCGGTGCCAATCCAGTCTCAACCTCGATAACTTGATTTAAAAACTTTGGTTGGTCTTCATATCCCCAGGGTGGCGTCTCATATATGGGCGAGCAGTTTATAACCCGCACATCCGGTTCCAAAAAATTTATCGCAGCGAGTAAATTCTCAGACCTGTTCCCCAGGTTTGATCCCAATGCCAGGTAAACAAGATGCATGATGCTAAATTCTCTCAATGATAGTTGCGGTTGCCATCCCATGACCGATGCACATGGTCTGCAACCCGAAACGACCTTTCCTGCGATCCAATTCGTGGAGCAGCTTGGTCATTAATATAGCACCTGTTGCGCCAAGAGGATGACCTAATGCTATTGCTCCACCATTGGGATTGACAAGGTCCATGTTCACCTCCAACTCTCTCTTCCATGCCAGAACGACAGAAGCAAATGCCTCGTTGATTTCAATTACATCCATTTGATCCAGAGATAAATCCGCACGGTCAAGAATCGCCCTGGTAGCCTGGATTGGGCCATCCAACATCAACACCGGATCAGAGCCGATTACAAAGCGGCTCACCACACGTGCTCGTGGTATCAAATTATACCGACCTACAATCTTTGGCGAGGCGAGCACTACAGCTGCGGCTCCATCACTTACTTGACTGGAATTCCCAGCAGTCACTACTCCATCGGATTTGAAGGCTGGCTGTAATGAACGCATCTGCTCCCTATCCGGGGGCTGGCGAACACCCTGATCCACTTTCATTATGCTGCCGCCTGGAAGAGAAACCGGTATGATCTGTTGATCGAAATTCCCATCTTGAATAGCAGTCATCGCCCGCAGGTGACTATGGTGAGCATAATCATCAAGGGTATCTCTTGATAAATCCCATTTCTGAGCCATTAATTCCGCACTTATGCCCTGGTGCCCAAGCTGATAAGGAAAATCTTCCGACCAATTTGCGGGCCAATCGGTGCCAATCGGTTGATGCGACATCATTTCTGTTCCCCCCGCGATCACCACATCCATATCCCCGGAAAGAATCGCCTGTACAGCAAAATGGATTGCCTGCTGGCTGGAACCGCACATGCGGTTAATAGTCACTCCAGGAACACTTACAGGGAAGCCCGCTTTGAGTACCGTTAATCGCGCCAGATTTGCACCCTGGTCGCCGACTTGAGTCACACAACCCCAGATTACATCATCGACAATTTGAGGAATAAGTCCTGCGCGATCAAGCGCGGCTTCCAAAACTAATGCCCCAAGGTCAACTGGATCAAAGGACGATAGTTTGCCAGTGGGTTTCCCCGCTCCCACTGGAGTACGTACCGCGGATATGATATATACCTCAGACATACCCTAAATTTACCATTAAGTTGATTTATTCTCATTCTGTTAAGATTATCCAGTTGTCAAAATATTTCCCCCCGGCTACAATAAACCAGATACACGGAAAATCTTTAAAAATTCGGAGATTTAAATATGCCAAGCGCCACCTACAATTTCCCACGTGGCTTCCTCTGGGGCACAGCTACTTCATCCCATCAAGTAGAGGGGAATAATAAGAATAACAACTTCTGGGCCTGGGAACAAGAACCCGGAAGAATTATTCACGATCACAAATCTGGCTCAGCGTGTGATTGGTGGGGCGGTCGCTGGAGGGAAGATTTCGATCGCATTATTGAGAGTGGTCAAAACGCGCATCGCCTATCAATTGAGTGGAGTAGGGTTCAACCCACTCCAGACCGCTGGGATGAAGACGCCTTGGACCATTACCGGCAGATGCTTCAACGCCTGACAGAGCATAAGATCACACCGATGATAACCCTGCATCATTTTTGCGATCCGCTCTGGGTCAGCGAAACTGGTGGTTGGGAAAATGAGGCCATTGTCGACTTGTTCGCAGCTTACGTGGAGAAAACAGTAGAAGCCCTCTCCGAATATAACAACCTTTGGGTCACTATCAATGAACCCAATGTATTGGTAATGTATGCATATATGTTTGGATTGTTCCCTCCTGGGAAGAAGGACATCCGGCTGATTGGTAAAGTCTACGCTAATCTTGTTAAAGCACATTCCGCAGCCTACCAGGTCATCCACCGTTTACAACCAACAGCCCGGGTCGGAATCGCCACCAACTATCGCAGTGTAAAACCTTCCATATCTTGGAATCCTCTCGATCACTTCATGGCAGGCTTAGTGCGGTCAGTCTTTAACAATGCAGTTCCAAAAGCACTGCAAGATGGGGTATTAAGCTTGCCCTGGAGCCGCGTCCGCATACCAGGAGCGAAAAAGACCCAGGATTTTCTAGGTATCAATTACTATTCACGCGATATTGTTGCATTTAGTCTGCGGCATGGGCATGAAGCTTTTATGCGCACCTACTTCAGTCCGGACAGTGAGCTGAGTACAACAGGATTTATTGCCAATGAACCCCAGGGAATGTTTGAGGCATTGAAATGGGGATTAGCGTTCAAACTACCAATAATTGTGACTGAAAATGGCATAGAAGATGAAGATGATAGCGTTCGCCCGAGCTACCTTGTTCAGCATCTGCACCAGATCTGGCGGGCAGTTAATTTCAATTGGCCGGTCAAAGGATATTTCCACTGGTCGTTGGTCGACAATTTCGAATGGGAGCGCGGCTGGACGCAGCGCTTCGGTCTCTGGGAATTAGATGTCGAAACCCAGGCTCGCCGCAGACGTCCCAGTGTGGATCTTTACGCCGCCATATGCCGGGAAAATGGAATTTCATCGGATATTGTTCAGAAATATGCTCCCCGGGCATTTGAGCAATTATTTCCCGGGGGATGAAGCCTGTGATCCCAGCCATAGATGATCCCATCTTCGATCAAGTAGTCTGCCGGCCCGCACTACCGCTTGACACGCCCGGAATGCTAGAATTGACCAGCGAAATCTGGGAGGGCGATGACTATGTGCCAAAGGTTTGGCAAGAATGGCTTTTTGATCATCAGGGTTTATTGGCTGTTGCTGAGTTTCAGGGAAAAGTTGTCGGCATCGGGAAGCTGACCAGGCTCTCGCAAGAGGATTGGTGGTTGGAAGGTCTGCGCGTCCACCCGGAGTACGAGGGAAATCGTATCGCTTCACGTATCCAAAAATATTTACTTGAAATCTGGGATAAAAACGGCTCTGGCTCGATTCGCTTTGCAACTATTTCTACCCGTGAACCTGTGAAACATCTCGCCCATGTCAATGACTTTCAAAGTGTTGCAGAGTATTCCACCTTCAAATCCAAATTGATCGGCACATTGCCGAAGAAGAGTAATCCATTTCGACAAATTGAATCTCATGAAAGCACGAAAGTTGTTGATTGGTTAATTTCCCAACCCAGGGAAAAGTTGTCGTTTGGTTTGATGAATCTCGGTTGGCAGTTCGCACCACCTAAAGAAAACTATCTTACAGATCATTTTGAAGAAAAGCGAATTTGGTGGTGGCAGCGAGACCGGGGAGTATTAATCATGGTAGAGAAAAAAATTGGCTCAGAGATTTGGGGAAGAGTACAACTGCTAGCTTGTGATCTCAATGATCTGGTTAATTTATTATCGGACACACATATTCTGGCAGCGCGATCCAATTATGCGGGGGTCACCTGGTTAGCACCACTCATACCTGGTATTGAGCAGATCACAGCTAAGGCTGGTTTTAATCGAGACTGGGAATCTTCATTGCTGGTCTTCGAGAAATCGTACTCAACATAGAAATTTATCCCAGATTGGTGCAAGGTTAGCTCAAATTGCCATGGTATAATTTCCGCCGCTAAGATCTAGATAGACTTAGGTAATCGGAGAGGTCGCATAGTCTGGCCTAGTGCGCGCGCTTGGAGAGCGCGTGAGCCGCAAGGCTCCGTGGGTTCGAATCCCACCCTCTCCGCTGGTTGTTTTAATGGGGGAAATAATGGTTATAGTGTTTTCACCTATGAATTAATAATAGGAAGTTGTGCGCGTTAGCGAAACTCATCCCTAATATTTGTATATGATTAGTTTATCATATTGGTGTATTAGCCCATGGTGTTATGCGCCTGATTGTGCTTTCAGTTACAATGTTGACTTCAATCATAAGATTAGTGTATTATGAGAAGAGATGTTTTGGGAAATTTGTTTGCACTGGATAACGTTGGGGGAATTGTCATAGCTAGAAAACCGGGAATTCACCAAACCTTCTACATCACACCGGTAAATTTGAGAGGCTAGTCTTTCGATTTCAAGGAGAGAGGACAATGAAAATCAGTCTTAAACTTATACTTATCATCGTTCGGTGTATTGGATCTTCAACGGCTTCCTAGGTCTTGTTGGCCCACTGTCTATTGTCAACGTAGAACTGACTGCATCAACGCACATGATTCTGGGTGTAGATGATCTGGGCATAGCTCGCGCCGCACTCGGGTAGGTCCAGAATTTTGGTCAGGTTTGTGAACTTCCCCATGCTTTTACTACATAATAAATCATACATGTAGCAGGTGACGCTAATGACTAATGTACAAACTTTAAAGGAGATTTTAATATGAGTGAGGAAGTACGACTACAAAGATTGACTGTTGCCATGAAAGCGATCTCAATCATTTTTATCGTGGGTTTCCTGCCAGTATTTGTCCTGGCAGTTCTAGATTCCCCCATCGTTGCTCAGGGATCTTTAATAGCATCCCTGTTTAGGTGGCAGCCATACAATGTCGCATATTTCGGGATGCTTGTCACCATTTTTATCGTGTGGGGCATTTTTTTGTGGAAAGCGTCGAGGAATCCAAAGGAACACAGATTATTCATCGACTTCACAATCTGGGCTAGTTTGGCACATGCAGTTTTCATGTTGGTATTTGCAATCTACCTAGAAGGAGAGCTAATCCACGTCGTTGGGGATGTTGCGGTATTAGCATTAATTGCAGCGGTTCTTTACTGGCTTCGCCCGCGTCCTGTTGCCAAAATGAGTGAAGTTTAGTTTCACCAAACCCGTAGCTCAGATAAATTTGAACAATAGTACTCTTCCACCTGCTACATGTTGATTATAGGTTTTATTCTTCCGGCCCTGGTGTGATTTTTTCTTTTCCGACAATGAGTTGATAAAGCAATCATTTCCATCTTATTTTTAGACAAGCTTTATCTACCGGGCTGCCTCGATGGTGGGCTTCCTGAAGGTCCTCAGGCAGCTGATTCAAGTAACGATGCAACACCTTCAAACTGGTATGCCCCATGAGTCGAGCAAGAGTTACTAAATCTATACCTTGACGTAACATAGTTATAGCAAATGCACGCCTGAAGTCGTGCGCAGATGGGGCATCAATTCCAGCCAGATTGGCATGGCGTTCTAATAAGGCGCGCAGTCCTCCGTAAGCCAGCCGTTTATGCTGGTCATCTGTTACCCACAAATCATCTAGGTTATCGTTACGGTCTCTTAGATACGCGCGGATAGCCTTTTTTGTCTCTTTTCCAATGAATACATTTCGCGGTTTGTTCCCTTTTCCTCGACGCAAAAGGACATTACCTGTAATTAAATTCATATCGCTTAGATGAATACTGAGAAGCTCCCTGGCTCGTAATCCGGTATCAAGCAACATTAATAAAATTGCACGGTTCCTCTTTCCGAGAAAGCTTGAATCACATGTGGCAAGCATAGACCTAACATCACTTAACTTAACAGGTTCTAGAGATTCTTCAACCAGCTTTGGAGCCTTAACTTTAGATATCGGATTTCGCCATTTTTCTGGTTCTGATTCGAGGTCATACCATCGAAGGAATGTTTTTAGAATCCGATAGCCAACATGCACCCCACCTGGGTTATGTCCATCTTCTTGTAGGTACAACAAAAAATTTCTTATATCGCTAGATGTAATCTGGGAAATTCGTTCTAGCATTTGCCCTTCACAGAAAATCATGAAATGCTTGAGTTGTTGCTCGTAAATGCGAATCGTATTTGGTGACAATCCTTCAATTTTTTTAGCTTTGATAAATTCAATTGCCCAATCTTTTAGCCATTCTGCTTCGGAAAGCGCGTGAGTTACATTGGTTTTTCTATCTGCTAGCATGATTTTTGCCTCCTCGAAAATCCTAGGAATTGGCAAAAAACACTAGTTTATAATCCAATTTCACCCGATAATTTCCGCCGCTAAGATCTAGATAGACTTAGGTAATCGGAGAGGTCGCATAGTCTGGCCTAGTGCGCGCGCTTGGAGAGCGCGTGAGCCGCAAGGCTCCGTGGGTTCGAATCCCACCCTCTCCGCTGGTTCTTTTAATGGGGGAAGTTTGATAGTAGTGTTTTAACCCTTGAATTATTTAATTGGAAGTTGGGCGCGTTTGAAAACCTCCTTCCTTGAGTTAATTGATTATGCCAGAATGTCTCCTGAGTTATGGCTGTGGCCGTTTTGCCTACGCTACCTTTTTGGTTGGCTATTGTAAGAATTTTCATGGGCTATTCTTTGAGGCGTTTGAATATCCACAACTCATCGCTAGTGAAACCTGCGACAGATTCCCCAGTTAAACTAGAGCGAGGAACTACTGATACTAACTCCCAACCATTTTCGCCCAATGACGGGAGAGCCTCAATGATCTTTTTATTCCAGTCTCTTGCATCATTTGAAAAGCCTCCCTTATAACCACGTCCGCGAGCCAGCGCTTTGTACTCCCACTTTTGCATGTCAGCCTCCATTGCTTTTCCTGCGCTCCTGGGTGTACCAGAGCACACCGATCACGGCCAGAGCTGTGGCCATACAGCAATGCAGCAAACAATAAGGATCTCTTGCATATTGGCAATTGCTAACTATGCTACACTAATATTTGTTTACTAGTCAAGCATTGGGACAAATACCAACAACCCCAGAGAGATCCGGGGCTGTAAGTAGTTTAGGGATTCTTGATTGTCTTATCGTGTTCACCAATAACACGTAAGCGCAGCACGTCGCCGGACAGGCGCTCATAGGTCATACGATAATTTTGGTCTACTCGAGCCTCGTAAATTCCCGGTGCACCTTCTACTGGCTTAGATCGCAGTGATGGGTGGCGAGGATTTGCAGCCAGCAGGCGGAGGGCCTTCTCCGCTTTCTTTTGGATTTTAGGTGGTAGATTAACATACCCTTTCTTGAAAGTTTCAGTGATCTCGATCTCCGGCATTTTCTACCTTCTCCAAACTCGAAATCGCCTCGTCCACGCCTGGGTAGCGTTGTACGCGTCCGGAGTCGATGTCTGCCTGAGCTTCCATCTCCATCCGCTGCCAGCGCTCGGTCCAGAACCACGCCTGGTCAGCAGGGATAGTAATTGCTCGTTCAATAACAATTTGCCCATTATCTGCAACCCTGAAGATCAGATCGTCGCCCTCGTCGGCGCTCAGCAACTTGCGTACCTCGCCGGGCAGAGTCAACTGCCCTTTCGTGCGTAGGCGAGACTTAAATACATCCACGCGGTCCATGTCTCCTGTCCTTTCACATTCTCGTTTACATTCTCATTGGAAAGTAGGATTTTCCGACTTTCTTACTTGCGCGATTATAACCCCACGAATGGCCATTTGTCAAGCTCTCCGCGTTAGTGCTAACGCAAAGTAGTAGAGTCCCCTTTGTGCAAAGTTAAAATGTCCCCTTCTATGGAAAGACACCAAAATCCAAGCCATCGAAGGGGAAGGATGAAGTGAGCGACCTACTAACAATGAGCCAAAAAGAACTTACCCGAATAGAAGTGATACAACGGATAGAAAAGAAGACATTGAAGCAAAAGGAAGCTGCGAAAATGTTGGGGAAAAGCGTAAGGCATATCAAGCGGATATTGAGAGCGTACCGGCAATCAGGAGCGGAGGAGTTGGTCTCCAAAAGGCGAGGCAAAGCGAGCAATAACCAATTGAATGAGGAGGTCAAGCAGAAAGCCATAGATTTGATCTACAGCCTCTGCTACTGCGTCGGATTTTCGCCCAAGAAGGGGACATCTCTACTTTGCAGAAAAAGGGACATTTCTACTTTGTCTTGACACTTCGGTTTGTCAATTGGAAATCAAACGCCAAAATAAGATCGGAACAAAATTATCAAAACAACCTTCAAACTAATCGGGATTGCTATCAACAATCAATCTTACCCATTTTGTTTACCCGATTTTCTCCTGAACCACCGCTGATTACCTCCTATGAGCAAAATTGCCTGTTTATTTCAATTTATATCTCTGATATGACCAATTCATCGAATACCTGTGTTAGCTACGCTTAAATAGCTGAATTATTCCGTTACCTGTATCCACACGTATATAATTAGAAAATTCCCACATAATTCTGATGAGGTCCATCCCGATGAACATTGAACTCCAAGCCGCACAACCCTTTTCCTTAGCTTCAGTCATCCACTCTCATGGATGGTCGAGGTTAGCTCCCTACCTCACAAGCGAAGGAAATAACGAACTAATTTATATTCTTCAATTATCCGATAACCAGGTTATTGAACTGAATATCAGCGAAATCACGGATGGAGTATCCGTCGAAATTATGGACGATGTTCTGCCGGATGGACTGGAAGAAATTAAGGCAGCAGTAACCTGGATGCTGGCATTAGATCAGGATTTTGAGCAATTCTACAGGTTATCAAAAAGTGAACCAAAGTTAAGTCAAGTCGAGGAAAAAGCTCAGGGTCGCTTGCTTCGCTCTCCGACTTTGTTTGAAGATACGGTCAAGACTATCCTGACCACCAACACCAGCTGGTCCGGGACGATCCGCATGACAGAATCGCTGGTAACGCAGTTCGGCGATCCACTACCAGGGCATGATGATCAATTTTCCTTCCCCAATCCGGACCGGATCGCCAGCAGCAATGAGCAGACTTTACGAAATGAAACTCGATTGGGGTACCGGGCACCCTATATCCTTGACTTGGCTCGACAAATCGCATCTGGTGCTCTTGATCTTGAAGGATTAAAAACCAGCAAGCTGCCAAGTGATGAATTGCATAAAGAGCTAACAACCATCAAAGGTGTTGGAGATTATGCGGCTGCCAACCTCATGATGCTTCTTGGTCGCTATGGGAACCTGCCCATCGACTCGTGGGCATTAAAAATGGTGTCCCAGGAATTTTTCAACGGCGACCCCATCAGCCCTGATCAAGTAAGAGAAGTTTTTGATCCTTGGGGAGAATGGAAGGGGCTGGCATACTGGCTGTGGGATTGGTCAGAAGCATAATTTTTCTGACATAATCTCAGCATCAGAATTTCAATTTTCAGTGATATTGCTTACTAGCGTATATATTTCAGCTTATCCAGCACCAGGTTTAGACTGATAGCGTATTTTGGGAAAATGATCGCACCGCTAACCGGTACATTCCTATTCTGGACACTCACCTGGGCAACAGTCATGCCCCTGCGGTTACCATCGCCCTCAGAACCAGAGCAATCATGATTACGAATGCAACTGCATACAGCAGCATCTCTGGGCGATCTTGCTTCCCTTTCGTGTATGCGTAAACCACGGGTGCGCCCATTACCAGCACAAGACCATACAACCAGTGCACCCATCCAGGTTTAAAAGTGGCCGCCCCAAACCAGAGGATCAGACCTACTAAACCTTGAATCGCCAGCAAGATCTCTGCAATTACAATCGCCCCAAAATACCCACTGCTGATCCCCTGGCCGCGGAAAAATCGGATTAAACCCCAGATGGCCATGATAATACAATAGATTATTGCGGTGATGGCAAGACGGCCATGTACTTCAGCAAAGGACATTTAATCCTCCATATTTTAATATCTTTGATGGTTGTATAGCTCTGATTTTACCAGGGTGATGGCAGGATCATCCTTTTGGCTTCTATTAATCACTCTCATTTTGCATCCATGGGTTGTTACAAATAAATTGGA
>PVMK01165944.1_pt1 | contig 140902 bp, 116 predicted proteins | sample 1853481 | NCBI WGS metagenome assembly PVMK01 (sample SAMN08533507, study PRJNA380276) | Marine sediment metagenome, whole genome shotgun sequencing project.
CAAGACCTTCCCCTACTTGCTTGTCTCCAGCGCCCTCTCCGTGCTCTCGCTTACCGCGTGCAGCGGCTCCGATTCGAGCGGCATCACCGCCCTCAAGGACTGCAACTACGCCAGCACCTACGACGCGATTCAAGCGACGGTGTTCGAGGCCAAGGGCTGCACGGCGAGCACCTGTCACGGCGATGCGATGTTGGGCGGTCTCGACCTCCGCGCGGACGTTTCGTTTGACGCCCTGGTGAGACAACCCAGCACGATCGAGCCGTCGGTCGAGCGCGTCTACCCGGGCGACCAGGACCGAAGTCTTCTGCACCGCAAGCTCGCCGCGGCCACCGAGGGTTTCGACCTTGGCAATCTCGGCCAACCCATGCCGATCAGCGAGGAGCCACTCGACGACGGTCAGCTCGAGGCGATTCGACTTTGGATCCGCGCCGGCGCGCCTTCCGACTCGATCGTCGGCGGAACCATGGCGCTCCTTGGCTGCGACGGCACGTTCGAGCCGGACCCCAACAAGATCAATCCACTTCCGCCCCCGGCGGCTGGCGAAGGCGTGCAATTCTATGCAGGCGGTTGGGCGATCGATGGAGAGGCGGAGAACGAGGTCTGTTTCGCCAGCTACTATGACTTCACCGACGAGGTGCCGGCAGAGTACCAGGTCGATTGTGACCAGTTTGGCGAGGGTCGAAAGTGCTTTGCGTTCCGTCGCAACGAGCTCGCCCAGGACGGCCAATCGCACCACAGCATCATCAAGGTGTACACCCCGGAGTCCGACCCGAATGCCGGCGACTGGGGCCCGTGGGAGTGTTTAGGAGGCGACAGGGCGGGCCAGAGCTGTGACCCGACGGCGGCAGATGCATGTGGCCCGCGGAGCCAGTGTACGACCCGGGCGATCACCTCCGTCGCCTGTATCGCGTATCCCTATGCACCGCGCGATTTCGGTCTGGGCGGCGGCCTTGGCGGCACGACTGGCACTTCGGTGCAGCTGTCGGGGGCACAAGAGTCCACGGCGATCGATTTGCCACCGGCCGGCGTCTATTCGGTTTTGCCGCTCCAGGGCTACGTCTCGTGGAACAGCCACGGTTTCAACCTCACCAAGAAGGGCACCACGATCGAGCAGTGGGTCAACCTCACCTTTGCCCCGGAGTCGGAGCGCGTGTGGGTGCGCCGCCAGATCTTCGAAGCGGGTAACATTTTCGCGATGACGCCCGTCGTGCCCTTCGACAAGCGTGAGGTTTGCATGACGTGGGCCTTGCCGCAGTACTCGCAGTTGATGTCGCTCAGCTCGCACATGCACGCCCGCGGCGAGCGCTTCCGGATCTGGTTGCCGCCCAATGAGCCGTGCCCAGGGACCGGCGGTTGTCTTCCGCAGCAGAGCGTCCCGGGCTATGAGAGCGTGCTCTACGACGACCCGCTCTACACCTACTACGACCCGCCGGTCGGCTATGCGTCGGCGGTTGAGGCGGACCGGACGTTCAAGGCTTGTGCGGTCTTTGACAACGGAGCCGACAATCCGCTCCAGGTGAAGCGCGAGTCGACCAAGCCGAACACGCCGGCCTGCGGCTTCCCGGGCGCCGGTTGTGGATGCGCCGCCAACAAGCGCGTCTGCCTGGGTGGGGACACTCAGGGTACGCTGTGTGATGGCGATGACACGGTGTGCGGCGAGGGCGGCGTATGCGACGCCTGTCCGCTTCTCGGCGGCGTGACCACCGATGACGAAATGTTCATTCCGATGGGCTCCTACTACATCCAGACGCCGTGACTGTAATTGTGCCAGCAAACGAACTGGCCCATTCTTCGGCCGTGCGCTACATCGCCGACGATGGCCAGGTACGACGCGTACAATTCCGAATGCCTTCTGTTCTCGTTCAAAGACGGGCTCTTGGCCCGGCTTGCGCATGACTTGAAGTTGCAGGTCGAACGGTTCTCGATCGAGGTCGACGACACGACGCACCAGATCAAAGCCACGTTCGACCCGAGCAGTATCCAAGTCGCGTGTGCTCAGATCGACGGGCGCGACGACACGTCGACGCTCAGCAAAGGCGATAAGAAGAAGATCTACGACAGCGTCACCAAGGACGTCCTGCGGACGCGAAAGCATCCCGAGATTCGATTCGACTCGACCCACGTCGTGGAGCGTGGCGACGGGTTCGCGGTTGAAGGGACGCTTCAGCTCCACGGCAAGTCGCGCAATATCCAAACCAGCGTGCGGGCAGACGGCGACCGATGGGTGGTCGAGTTGAAGCTCCACCAGCCGGATTTCGGGATCAAGCCGTTTTCGGCGGCGCTCGGGGCCTTGCGGGTGAAGCCCGACGTGATGATTCGCGTCAGCGTTCCGCGCGAAAGCTAGCCAGGTTCGAGGCGGAATGCTTAGCCGAATTACCCTAGTCATTTGCCTTGGCGTTCTGTGGAGCTGTGGCGGCACCAGCAGCAGCCCCGCGAGCGACCCTGGTCCCCTCGTCGACAACACCCAGTGGGTGCCCACGGCCGATGGGGGCGAGATCTTCGGTCGGCCCCCAGAGGGCTCCGAGTGCGAGCTCATGCCGATCGGCGACTGTCCCGAGTTCCCGTGGCCAGAAAACGAGTGCGTGACGTTCGAAGAGGGGTCCAACTGCATTGCGTCGTATGTTCCCGAATGCTTCCCGCCTCCCTACACAGTGCTTGCCGTGTACACGAGGATGCCGGACGATCGGATTCCCCTTTGCGACTGGCTCACGCTCGAGCAGCCGTCGCTACGAACGATCCGAGCAGGCGATCAAGTTGAAGTCCGCACCTTTCACGCCGAGCTTACCGCCCCAGCCCCGGGCGGCGAGGCGCGAATGAGCTTCGTCGTGGGGGACGAGCTGATCTTCAACGAGCTCGTCCCCATCCCGTTTGGCTCCGAGTTTCTAAGCTCGACGTGGATGGCCACTCGGGACTATCCGGCCGGAACCCAGCTCCTCTGGCACGTCGACAATCACGGCAACAACGAATACCTCCTCATCGAGGTAAACATCCTCGACCCCCCTGAAGGCCCGTAAGCTCCTAGTGTGCGAGAGATTTTCGTTCGTGGTCGAGCGCCCCCGCAGAGAGCGACTGAGAGGTACGGCCGGATCGCCTTCGGCGGGCAATTGGTGCCGACCCACCGTCCCCACGCTATCGCCTACCTCGCAGGGAGCGAACGAGGAGGAAAGCCGACCACGGGCGAAAAGATCCGCACACTAGACGTTGAAGCGGAAGTGCATGATATCGCCGTCGTGCACGACGTAGTCTTTGCCTTCGACGCCTAGCTTTCCGGCGGCCTTCACGGCCTGCTCGGAGCCCAGCTCGAACAGGTCCTCACACTTCATGACTTCCGCGCGAATGAATCCGCGCTCGAAATCGGAGTGAATCTTTCCGGCGGCCTGGGGCGCTTTCGTGCCGCGGTCGATCGTCCAGGCATGCACCTCGGGCTCGCCTGCCGTGAAGTAGGTGATGAGGTCCAGCGTCTCATACCCGGTGCGAATCACTTTGTGCAGGCCTGGCTCATCGAGGCCGAGCGACTCGATGAACTCGGCGCGCTCCTCTTCGGGAAGCTGCATGATCTCGGCCTCGATCTCGGCGCTGATGGCGACGACCGGAACGCCGCGCTCCTTTCCGAGGCGCAGGACTTGGGCGACCAGTGGGTCGTTGTCGAGGTCGGCGAGCTGATCGTCCTTCACGTTGACGACGAAAAACGATGGCTTGTTGGTGAGTAGAAACATGTCGCGAAGCACGAGTGCCTCGTCGTCGTCGTTCGGCTCGATAACTGTCGCCGGGTTGCCTTCGTTGAGCGACGCTTCGAGACGCTTGCACAACGTGACCGCTTTCTTCTCCATGGCGTCCTGCCCTTTGGCGGCGCGTTCGGCCTTGTCGAGGCGCTTCTGCACGGTCTCGAGGTCCTTGAGAATCAGCTCGGTTTCGATCGTCTCGATGTCCGCCAGCGGGTCGACTCGATTGTCGACGTGCACGATGTTCTCGTCCTCGAAGCACCGGACGACGTGCACCACCGCGTCGGCGTCCCGAATGTTGCTCAAGAACGCGTTGCCCTTGCCTTCCCCCTTCGATGCGCCCCGCACGAGGCCCGCGATGTCGACGAACTCCACGGTCGCCGGCATCACCTTCTTCGGGTCGTGAAGCTCCACGAGCTTGTCGAAGCGCGGGTCAGGGACTGGGACGATCCCGACGTTCGGATCGATGGTGCAAAAGGCGTAGTTCGACGCCTCCGCTTGTTTCTCGGAGAGCGCGTTGAAAAGCGTCGACTTCCCCACGTTGGGCAGGCCGACGATGCCGACTGACAGAGCCATGGACCGTGCTTAGCGCGTGGTCGTCAGCGCGGCCACTCAGGGGATCCAGATCCGGCCGATCAGAAACAGGCCGGCCGCCAAGATCGCGGTGAATGGCACCGTAACGAACCAGCTGGCCACGATTCCGCTAACGACCCTGGTATTGATCGCCCCGATGCCGCGGGCGAATCCAACGCCGACCACCGCGCCCACCAGTGTGTGGGTCGTGCTCACCGGTAGCCCCAACTTGCTCGCCATCACGATCGTGGTTGCGGCCCCGAACTCCGCCGCGAAGCCCCGGGAAGGGGTGAGCTCGGTGATCTTCTTTCCGATCGTCGCCATGATCTTGTAGCCGTACGTGGCGAGGCCGACGACGATGCCCACTGCACCGATGAGAAGCACGCGGTGAGGCACGGCCACTTGGGCACCTAGATCGCCCGAGGTGGCGCCGAACACGGCCGCCATCGGGCCGACGGCGTTGGCGACGTCGTTGCTGCCATGCGCAAACGCCACGAAGCAGGCGGTGAGCACCTGCAAAACGAGGAAGACGCGCTCGGCGCGGTAGGTGTGCGCGTCTCTGTCCTCTGAGGCGATGCGGGTGGCTCGTCGTAGCAGCGGAACCGAGAGGACGCTGGCCAACAGGCCCACCGCTAGCGCGATCCCCAGCGAGGCCCCTAGCGCCAAGTCGAGCTGGAGCGGCTTGAGCCCTTTGAACAGGACGCTGAGCGCGAGGATCGCAAAAATGGGGAAGACCATGATCGGGCCCCAGCCGCGAAGCGCCAATAGCGGCCGGTCGACATTCAGGATGCGCCGCTTGATGAATACGAAGCCGAGATACCCCATGAGGCCCCCGAGCAAGGGGGAGATCACCCAGCTGGCCGCGATCTTGCCCATCACCGCCCAGTTCACCGCGTCGAAGCCACCGGCGATTAAGCCGAACCCGACGACCGAACCCACGATGCTGTGCGTGGTCGAGACCGGCCACCCCGCATAGGTCGCGATGTTGAGCCAAAGTGCCGCGGCGAGCAGGCAGCAAGTCATGCCGATCGCGATCACCATCGGATCTCCGCCAAGGGCGTCCATGTCGACGATGCCCTTGCGGATGGTGTTGGTGACCGTGCCACCGGCCAGCATGGCGCCGCTGAACTCGAAGATCGCGGCGACGATGATGGCACCCCTGAGCGTGAGCGCGCCCGAGCCGACCGAGGTGCCCATGGCATTCGCCACATCGTTCGCACCGATATTCCAGGCCATGTAGAGGCCTGCAACGGCCGCGACGGCCAGGACAATCGTGGTCAGCTCCATGGGAAATGGCCTATCCGGCGACGAAAAGTCGGAACTGATCCCCTACGTTTTCTGCATGATTGGCCATATCGCCGATCTTGTTGAGGACCTTGGTCCACATGAATACCGCTGCGGGAGGCATGGAATCCTCTGCTCTGAAAAGGACCTTCGCGCATTGATCTTGGATCTTGTCGGCCTCGTGCTCGGCCCGTCCGAGGATCGCGGATTGCTGGAGAACCTGCTCAGCCGGAGGCCCGGCGAACCCGGCTTCCACCAAGTCGTCGATCAAGTCGATCAGTTTTGCGGCCTCGCGGACCGTCTCCAGCGCGCTCTCCACGAAGTTGTCGAGAACGGACTCCATGCCCTCGGGTATTGATAGAGGGCGAATCGTCAGGAGGACGCCCACGTCTTCTGCACAGTCCGCGATGGCGTCGATCTCGCTGATCAGTTTCAGCACGTCTCGCCGGTCGACTGGCATGAACAACCGGACCGGCATCTTCGAGCGGGCTGCATTCTTGGCGTCATCCGCCTTGCCCTCCAACGCGCTGATCTCTTTGGCCACACGCTCGACTCCGGCCTGGTCGCCCTCGGCGAGCAGCCGAATCAGCTCCTGAACCCCATCGCTGGTTCGGATGACTTCGACCATCAGGTCGCCCACTCTAGGCAGGGGATTGCGCGCGAGCAGGTTGGCAAGTGGTATTCTCATGGCACCTCGGGGCCAACCCTAGCAGGCTTCGGGCGGAAGAAAATGGGTTCACGAATCCTAGTCGTAGAGGACGAGATAGACTTGGCCGACTTGGTTGCGTTTAACCTGCGCGGTGCGGGTCACGACGTCACCGTAGCGCATGACGGCAACACCGCCCTGGCCGAGATCCAGCGGAGTCAGCCGGACCTGCTCGTGCTCGACGTCATGTTGCCCGACATCTCGGGTCTCGAAGTATGCCGGCGCCTGCGGAGGAAAGCGCAAACGGTTCGTCTCCCGGTCATCATGCTCACTGCCAGAAACGATGAGGTCGATCGTGTCGTAGGCTTCGAGGTGGGCGCCGACGACTATGTGTCGAAGCCGTTCAGCCCACGGGAGCTCGTGCTTAGAGTAGAGGCGATCCTACGGCGAACGATTCCCGCCGCCGAGGTGGAGGGTCCGCAGGTGATCGCCTTGGGCGACCTCGTCATCGACATCCCCGCGCATCGGGTCGAGGTTCAGGGCGAAGAGATTCTCCTGACCGCGCTCGAGTTCAGCCTGCTCGTCGATTTGGCCAGCCGCGCGGGTCGCGTGCAGTCGAGGGATGCGCTCCTCGAGCGGGTCTGGGGGTACTCCCCCAACGCCGAGACTCGGACGGTCGACACGCACGTGAAGAGGCTCCGCGAGAAGCTCGGCGCAGGGGCCATTCATGTAGAGACGGTGCGTGGTGTCGGCTATCGGGCTCTCAAGTCCTAGGTTGGTCGCGGGCCGTACCCCGCGTATCCTTTCGCTGTGATTCGACGGTACACGCTGACTGGCGGGGCCATTGGGCTCATGGCGACGGCCCTGTATGCCCTTGCAGGGCTTGTTGCTCCGGGCGCACCCGCGTGGGCACTCGTCCTCGGTGGCGTGGGGCTCGGATCCCTCGCGGGTTGGCTCGCATCGCGCCGAGACGCGCTTGGTGCTCAACGCCTTCAGCAGCTGGTCGAAGCGCTGACCGAACGGGATTTCGATAGGCGCACGCGGCTGAGCAGCCCCGGACAGATCGGGGAGCTAGGACGCTCGCTTGATGTGTTGGCGGAGCGCCTTGCGACCGGCGACAAGAAGAAGCGTAGCCGCAAAGATCGCCTTCGCACGATTCTCGATGCGATGGCCGAGGCGGTCATGGTGACGGATTCCCGTGGCCGGATTACCCTCACCAACGGGGTGTTGAGCCAACTGGTAGGCTTCGAGGCTGAAGGGAAGACGGCGGTCGAGGCCATTCGCCATCCGGACTTCCATTCCGCGGTCGAAGAGGCGCAGAAGGGATCTTCAGGTTTGCTCGAGATCGAGATCGACGGAGTGGGGGGCGGTCCCCGTCGAGTTCTTCGAGCCTCCGTATCACCGCTGCGCCATCAACGGGGCGTCGTCACCGTCTTTCATGACGTGACGGCCGAGCGGGAGGCCGACCGAGTTCGGAGGGATTTCGTAGCAAACGCGGGACACGAGCTTCGCACGCCCCTCACGGCGATTCGAGGTTTCGCCGAAACCCTTCGTGAAGGAGCGATCGACGACGCCGAGTCGGCGCGGGGTTTCCTCGACGTCATCGTGAGGCATGCTCGCCGCCTGCAAGCGCTGGTGGACGACCTGGCGGACTTGAGCCGATTTGAAGGCTCAGAGCTCGAGCTGGAGTTGAAGCCCGTGTGTGCAGGGGCTCTGCTGGATGAAGTCGTTCGGGGGTTGGAATCTCAGTCCAAGGCCAAGGGGTTGCACGTCGTTCGCACGGGACTGGACGATGCGCCCCCTGTGATGGCGGAGGAACGCGCGCTCGAGCAGGTCTTGGTCAATCTCGTGGACAACGCGATCAAGTACACCCCGGAGGGCGGGGAGGTGAGGGTCGAGGTCGGGGCGGAGGGTGGAGACGTGCGCATCGAGGTCGCGAACTCCGGCCCGGGGATCTCGGCCAAGCACCTGCCGAGGGTGTTCGAGCGATTCTACCGCGTGGACGCAGGGCGCTCCCGCGAGCTCGGCGGGACGGGTTTGGGGCTGTCCATCGTGAAGCATCTGGTCGCCAAGATCGGCGGATGGATCACTGTCGACAGCGATGGTGAATGGACTCGATTCCTGCTACGCGTGCCGCGCGCCGATAGCCCCAAGAGCGACACACGCGTGTCACCAAGCTGACACATTCAGTTCGTAACAAGCAGGCAAATGACACCCGCACCATCCATTCGCTATGCTCTGGTTGCGCTCACTGCGCTGGGCTTTGCAGGGACCGCCTTCGCCGAAGAGGCCGAGGCGCCCGAGGGGACGACGGTCATCGTGATGCCCCCGCCCCAGCCGAAGATTCGGGAGTACGATCCTGCGTCGGAGACCGACCAGGAAGCAGAGGCCGAGGAAAGAGTCCCTGGCGGGACACTGCATCCCAAGGGTGAAGACGAGATGATGGGCGACCACGTGGTCGACCGAGGCGACATCCAATTCAGGCCCGGCAAGGGCGTCGAAATCAATAGCGCCGATGATAACTTTCAGCTCCGCATTCGAGTCCGCGTGCAGATGCTCTACACTTACGTTCACGGCGACCCCGGCCCCAAAGAGTCGGACGAGCCCGACGAGAACTTGAACGACTTCCGGCTTCGCCGCGCACGGTTCATCTTCCAGGGACATTTCTTTGGGAAGCACAACCAGTACAAGCTGGAGATCGACCCCCTGCGCAAGGACAACGTCGTCCTCGACTATTTCCTAGACTTCACCAAGAACAGAGACATTCAGGTTCGCGTCGGGCAGTACAAGATCTCGTCGAACCGTCAGCGCGTGATCTCGTCCGGCAACCTACAAATGGTCGATCGTTCACGGATCAACGCCGAGTTCACCCTAGACCGAGACATGGGCATCGACATTCGGTCACGAGACTTTCTGGGCAAGAACAAGATGCGCTACGTGCTGGGTGTTTCCACTGGCAACGGCCTCAACAACTCGCAGTTCACCGACTTCGCGATGGTGTACCTGGCGCGGATCGAATACCTGCCGATGGGTATCTTCCGCGACTACAGCGAAGTGGATTTCGCGCGAACCAAACCGCGGCTCTCCATTGGCGCCACGTACTCCTTCTTCGACAACGCGAACCGCGACCGCGGCATGTTCGGCCTGCCTTTCCAGGATGGCGGGACGGCCGACTATCACTTCGTGTTCGTGGACGCGATGTTCAAAGCGCGCGGCTTTTCGGCGATTACCGAGTTCGCATTCCGAACCGGCACACGCCAGCTCGGCAACATCACCCCTGCGGACCCCGAGTTCGACCCGGACCTCCCGATCGATCCGCGCAACGGCCTTGGTTGGATGCTCCAAGCCGGCTATCTGATTCCGAACACCCGCTTCGAGTTCGCAGGGCGCGGGTCGATCAAGCAAGCCACGAGGTCACCTACGAGCCTCGAGGACGACTACGCGATAACGGGCTCGGTGAGCTGGTATTTTGCCCGACACCCCTTCAAGATTCAGGCCGATGTATCTCAGATCTGGGAGGACACGTTCAACGATGGAGCCACGACCGTCCGCCTGCAGCTTCAGGCCTCGCTGTAGCGGCGCCTGCCTGGTCGCGTTGGCAGCGTTCGGCCTCGTAGTAGGGTGCAAGCCTCCCGCCCACACTCGTTCCGCTGCCGACATCGTTGTGGTGAACGCGGCGCCGCGCTGTTCGAAGCTCGGCGTCGTCGAAGGCGTCGGGCGAGATGACCCACACGCTCGGGAGAATGCGCTCGATTTGGCGGCAGAGCGGGGTGCCACGCACGTTCGCTTGGACCCAGCGCACCCCGACCTCGAAGATGGGATGACCAGCATCGTGACGTGCACGATGTTCCGGTGTCCGTCATCGGACGAAGTGCTCCCGCCCACCGGCTATCGGTAACGCCGCGTCACATCCGCTGGCCCAGCCGTTTGGTCCTCAGGTTGAGTTGCATGGAGGGGCGCCCGTTCCGTTTGTATGACGTGGACCGCCTTCGTATGCTGAGTCCGTGCTTCGCTTAGCCGGCGTGTTTCTGGTCGTGAGCGTCCTCTCGAGCGGGGTGTACGCGCAGACCACCTTTCAGGTCGCGTCTGAGGAGGAGGAGAAGCCCTTGGTCACGCCTCCGAAGCTCATTCGCTTCGTGGAGGCGGACTATCCCGCGACAGAAGGCGACGAGCCCAGCGAAGCGGTCGTCGAGCTCGACATCGTGGTCGGTAGGGATGGGCTCGTCACGGAAGTCAGCGTGGCCAGGTCCGCAGGCGAGGCCTTCGACGAGGCCGCGCTCTCGGCGGCACGCCAGTTCGTCTTCGAGCCGGCGCGCAAAGATTGGGAGCCGATCGCGGCTCGCATCCGATACCGATACGTCTTCGAGCTCAAGCAAGCCCCCGAAGAGATGACGACGGGTTGGCTCTCCGGCGCGGTGCTCCTTGCAGAGGACGACAGCGCCGCCGGCACGGTGACCATCGAGATCCTCAATGAGCGAGGCGAGCTCGTCAGAGATATCGTCTCGGGCCCCGATGGAACGTTCGTTGCAACCGGCCTCGAGCCCGGGAGGTACGCGGTCAATATTCTGGGTGGCGAATACGGCGATTTGAAGGTCGAGGAGGAGCTCGTTGCCGGGCAGGTCACGCAAGTCATCTACCGCCTTGGCGTCAAGAAGAAGGCCGCATACAGAGGCTTCGGCGAGACGGCTGTCATCGACGCTCCCCCACGCGAGGTCGTGAAGCGCACGATCGACAAGGATGAGCTCACCAGAATTCCGGGGACGCGGGGTGACGCGCTGCGGGCTGTGGAGCTCCTCCCCGGCGTGGCCAGACCTCCTTTCGGCATCGGGTTGCTCATCGTGCGTGGCGCTGCACCCCAGGACAGCGAGTCATTCATCGACGGCATTCCCGTGCCGTTGATCTACCACTTCGGCGGTCTCACCAGCGTCTACAACTCGTACATGCTCGAGAAGATCGACTTCTACCCGGGCAACTTCTCGGTGCGCTACGGTCGGCGCACCGGCGGCATTCTGGAGGTGACGACTCGAGATCCAGCGCGCGATCGCATCCACGGGGTGGCGGAGATCTCGATCATCGACACGTTCGTGACGATCGAAGCACCACTCACCGACAAGATCAGCATTTCTGGGGGTCTCCGGCGAAGCTTGATCGATTTCATCCTGCCTGCGGTGCTTCCCGATGACATCGGTGTCCGGCAAGCACCCGTCTACATCGACTATCAGTTCAAATTGAACTTCCTGCCGACCAAACGCGATCGGGTTCGTATCTCGGCGTATGGGTCCAGCGACCGTCTCGAGCTCATCTTGGATGAGGCGGAGGGTGACGACCCGGCCATCCGGGGCGATACGCAGTTCAGCACCGCCTTTTACAACAACCAAATCGATTGGACTCGGCGTGTTGGAGATAAGGTCGAGCAGGAGCTCGCGTTCAACGTCGGCCCCAGCAAGATCAACCTCGCATTCGGCGATGCGTTCCGGCTCGAAGGCAACTTCATCCAGACCTACGGCAGAGGCGAGTGGCGCTATCAAATCACCGACAAGGTCCGACTCACTACGGGGCTGGACGTCTACACCGCTCCCATCGACATCAACTACGTAGGGCCGGCGCCTGGCGCTTCGGAGGGCGCTGGCAGTCAGCAAGGCTCGCTGGCCGGTCAGGACCAGGTCTTCGCCGACGTCGACACCACGATCTTTCGTCCGGGCCTCTATTTCGAGTCGAACATGCAATTGGGCACGCTCACGCAGCTCATCCTCGGCCTTCGCATGGACTACTTCAGCGACATCCGCTCGTTCTCCGTCGACCCTCGCCTGACGACGATCTTCACAGTCGCTGAAGACATGCGGGTCAAGCTCGGGGTGGGCTTGTTCAGCCAGCCCCCTGAGTTCCAAGAGTCCGATGTGTCGATCGGCAATCCCAACCTCGACCCGATCAAGGCGGTCCACCTCGGCGCCGGCTGGGAGTACGACGCGCTTCCGGGTGCTCGGTTTGGCGTCGAAGGCTTCTACAAGCACCTCTGGGATCGCGCGATCGCCACCCCCAACGGCGAGGCACCGTTCTACGTCACCGGCGGCATCGGACGGATCTACGGGGCTGAGTTCAGTGTCAATCTTCGCCCCATAACCGAGGGACGGCACTACTTCGGCTACCTGTCGTACACGCTGTCGCGAAGTGAGCGCAAGGATGGCCCGCTCGACCCTTGGCGCCTGTTCGATTTCGATCAGACGCACATCTTGACCGTTGCGTTCGTCTACAACTTCCCGCGCAACTGGGAAATCGGCGGCACGGTGCGCGTCGTCAGCGGCAATCCGAACACGCCCGTCATCGGTTCGATCTACGACGCGCTAAACGATGTCTACATCCCGATCGACGGTCGTGTGAACAGCCTGCGCAACCCGCTTTTCCATCAACTCGACATTCGTATTCAGAAGAAGTGGATTTTCGAAGGGTGGCGACTGGCGGTGTTTCTCGACATCCGGAATACGTACAATCAGCAAAACCAAGAAGGCATCATCTACAACTACGATTTCAGCCAGCAGGCTCCGCTGCTCGGGCTTCCGATTATTCCTTCGTTGGGGATCAGGGGGGAGCTATGACGCGCGCGCTGAGTTCGATCGCCTTGTGCCTCGTGCTCGGCTGCGGAGAGAGCTTCGTTCCTGCGTGGGCGGTGACCGACCTTCGCGCGGTGGCCGCTCCGGTCGAGGTCGATGGCAAGCCAGGGCGCGCGAGGCCCGACCCCGGCGACGGAGTGGAGGTTTCGGTTCTGGTGGTCGACGAGGGCGCGCCGGCCTCCGAGGTGCCGGCGTTGACGCCGCCGCCGCTGCAGTGGACGTTCGTTGCGTGCGTTCCCCAGCCTACTCTCATCGGGCCGCCGATCTGTCGGGACGTGATTCAGCCGTGCGATGGATGTGAGGGAGCCCCCCCTCCCGATCCCCTCACCTTGCCCGTCCTGCGTTTTCAGGTTCCCTCCACAGCGGAGCTAGAGGCCGCAGGCGCCGATCGCGTGCTCCTGCAGGGTGTAATCTGCGCCGACGGACCGCCCGCCACAGACGCCATCCTTCGGTTCATCCTCGGTGAGACCGACGATCTCACCCCGTGTGAGGATCCCAGCGACGAAGGCCGGTTCGTGACTGTGAACATTCCTATCGAGAGCACGCCGGAAGACCCGAACCTGAATCCGGAAATCTCGACAGTCTTCCTCAACGGCCGCCCTTGGCCGCCGCCGTACGACCAAGCAGTTCCACGAAGCGCGCCACGAACCGGATGCAGAGCGGACCTGGATGGCCTCACGGAAGAACAGCGAAACGCGCACCCAGTGGCGGGCGGCGCGGCGTCGTCGATCGACCTCGGCGTGACGCCGGAGAGCCTCCAGGCTTACATGGTCGGCGACGTGGCCTTGACCGAAGAGATGCAGGTCAGCTGGCTCACGGATGGCGGCGACCTCGAGCGCACGTTTTCGTTCATCACCGACCCGGCGCGCTCGGTCCTGACACTGTGGCTACCCTTCCCAGCCGCCCCCGAAGACGGTTTGTTGGTGCGTCTCACTTTCGTGATTCGCGACGGCCGTGGCGGTAGCGATTGGGTCCAACGGGGCCTCTGCGTGCTCCCGCCGCCGTCCCGGCGCTCCTCCGCCCTAAGTGTCGGTTTTCCCCAAACTTTTGGGGACCGTTGACACCGCCGAAGCACCCCCCTAGTGTGATGGATCGCGATGGTTGAGCGAATCGGAACGTGCCGCGTTCTGGGTGAAATCGGCAGCGGGGGCATGGCTGTCGTCTATGAGGCGATCCAGGAGCCGCTCAATCGGCGCGTCGCCATCAAAGCGCTCAAACCGTCGATCGCCATCGACAGCCAGTTCGCCGAACGGTTCGAACGCGAGGCCCACTTCATGGCGTCGTTGCAGCACGAGAACATCCTGCACGTCATCGACTTCGTCAAAGACGGGCGGTCGATGTTCATCATCATGGAGTACGTCGACGGGATCGACCTCTACGACCTGCTCGAACGCTCGCCCAGGTTGCCGGCCGACATTGCTGCCATCATCACGCTCCAACTCGTCCGTGGCCTCGACTACGCGCACTTTCGCGGGATCATTCATCGCGACATCAAGCCCGCGAATATCATGGTATCGATACAAGGCGACGTGAAGTTGATGGACTTCGGTATCGCGCGGCACGAACGCTTCGGCGACTTGACCGAAACCGGCACCGGACTCGGGACCCCGAGTTACATGAGTCCAGAGCAGATCCTCGGCGACAAGCTCGACTACCGGAGCGACATCTTTTCGGTAGGCATCGTCCTCTACCAGATGCTCACCGGGCGTAAGCCGTTCGTTGAAGACGAGTCCCGCACGGTCATGCAGAAGATTCGACTCGACCGCTACGAGCCGCCGAAGAAGCTCGGTGTCGAGGTGGCCCGCAAGTTGGAGCGGATCATGGGCCGGTGCCTTCAGAAAATGCCGGCGAATCGCTATCCGACGACCCAGCCGCTCATCGACGACCTCACCGAGTTTCTCGCGCCGCGCGTTCCGATGAGCCACAACGCTCGCCTCGTCATGTACCTCAACGAGATCGGGGTCATAACCGACGACCAGACAGACGAAGTGCTCTCCGCGGTTGCCCCGGGCGTGCTTCGGAGCGGCCGCCGTGACGCTGGCTTCTTGCGGAGTATCGCCAAGTGGCAATCGGCAGCCCTGGTCGGCCTCGTTCTGTCCGGGGCCACCGTGCAAGCAGCGAGTGGCCGCTGGTCAGGGCCGTCCGTCGGCGAGGCTCCCGCGGCGCTCGACCCCGCAGAAGCCGGCTATCTAACGGTCAGCGCCGACCCCTGGGCGCACGTTCACGTCGACGGACAGCACGTCCTGACAACGCCCGCGGCGCGCGCCATCCCACTCAAGCCGGGCCGCCACTACGTGAAGTACACGAATCCGTACTTCGCACCGGTCGAGCACGAAGTCGTGGTCGAGGCGGGCGACACCGCACATGACCGCGCCACACTCTCCGAGCCGATTGCCGTCACGGACGATACGGAGGTCGCACCGTGAAGAGAGGGCTCATCTCGCTGCTCTTGACGATGGCGCTTGCCGCGCCGTCGTCCGGCGCCGAAGCGCAGGCGGTGTATACGCACGCGGTGCAAGAGGGCGACACGCTGGCCTCGATCGCACAGCGCTACTATGGCGACCCCACGCGCGAGGCGGTTGTGCGCGAGGCGAATCGCATGAAGGGGCCAGGCCCAAACAGTTTGCTGCCGGGGAGCTGGGTCTTCATTCCGATGGTGAGTTTCTATCGAGTGGGCCAGGAAGAGACGTGGAAGTCGATCGCGGCGCGATTTTTTGGGCGAGAAGCGCGAGCGGCCACCTTGATCGAGGCCAACAAGGGCAACCGGCGCGTCGAGCCGGATGAGGGCGCCGAGCTGCTGGTGCCCTACCCGCTGCGGCACGTCGTCAGCCCCGGTGAAACGCTCGCCAAAATCGCCAAGATGTACATGCCGAACAGTCCCTTGTCGCTCAAGCGCATTCGCCGGTTCAACGCGGGTGCCCGGATCGAGCGCGGGCAGGTGGTCCTGGTTCCGCTCTTTGATCTCCGACTCGCTGGCGAAGGGCGCGCCGAGGCCTCCAATGCGTTTGCGCAGGCGGCCGGCGCCGGGGCTGCCAAGGCGGCCCAAGATGAGATCGAGAGCTCGCTGCCGGAGCTCATTGAGCAGGTGAAGAAGGGCGAGTTTGCCGAAGCGGTGTCCCTCGGGAATCGACTTCTAGGAAGGCAGAGCCTCACATCGACGCAGGTGGTGACGATACAGAAGGAGCTTGCCGTGGCCTACGTCGCGCTCGAACGAACCGACCTGGCGGAGGCGTCATTTCGCGCGGCCCTTGCGTTGCAACCGAACCTGGAGCTCGACACAGTGCGCACTTCGCCCCGGGTCCTCGAAGCCTTCAATCGGGCCCAGCAACACGAAGAGCTGTAGCCACGGCTACTTCTTCTTTTTGATCTTTCCGATCTTCTTGGGCCTGTACTTGGCCGGGCGATCATCTGTGGTGATCGGTGCGACTACGGATTCGGTAGACGCTTCGAGCGCCCACGTGGGGAGCTTGATGTCGCCGTTCGCCTCGGCTTCCTTTCGGAGGTGTATGTAGGCGATGATGCAGACCGGAATAATCGCCAGCGAAATCAGCTGTGAGGTGGAAAACCCAAAGGCAAAGCCGCGTTCCGGGTCGTCCCGCACGTACTCGATTAGGAACCGCCACAAGCCGTAGAGAGCGGCCACCGTCACCAGCACCTGACCCCGAAATTTGCGGTGGTTGAGCAGCCACACCGCGAACACGAACAGCACGAGCCCGAAGACCGATTCGTAAAGCTGGGTCGGGTGCACCGCCAACGAGCTCAAGCGATCGGTCATCAGGTCCGGATACTCTTGCAGGTGGTGCTGGTAGGCGGGGGACCCATTGATCGTTTGGTCGCATGCGAATGCGGGAAAGGACTCGGTATCCCATTTTGGAAAGGTGCCAGCGGCACTCAGCCAGCTCGGAGCAGTGCTCTCGAGCGGTCGTCCATAGTCGCACCCGTAGAGGTAGCACCCTACGCGTGTGAGCATGAGTCCGGAAGCGAGCGTCGGGATAGCGATGTCTGCGAAAGGAACCAGGGGAATCTTCTTGATGCGCCAGAACGCCCACGCGGTCACGAAGCCACCGAGGAACCCTCCGTACGCCACCAGGCCTCCGGAGCGAAGGTCGAACCACGAACCGAGGCTGTCGTACGCGTCGAGGTTCGTAAAGATGTAGAGCAAGCGCGCGCCGATGATCGCGCCGACGGCCGTCCATGTGAAGCAGCTCGCCATGAGCTCCCGGTTGTAGCCCTCGATCTTCTTGCCCATGTACATGATGAAGTACCAAGCGAAGAGCAGGCTGCTTCCCAACATCACGCCGTAGGAGTAGATGGGAATCGCGCCCCAAGGAGTGGGAATGCTGAGCAGTACCGGATGCATTGGGCGGAAATCTCGCCGGGTTCGCCGCCGGGGTCAAGTAGGCTTGATGAGGCGATGAGCGAGCTACGCATTCGAGAGCAAGACGGTGCGATCACGTTCGAGGTTCGCGTGGCGCCGCGTTCGAGCCGCAATCGCATCGTTGGCGTTCAAGAAGGCGCCCTCAAGGTCGTGCTCACCGCGCCACCCGTGGACGGGGCCGCCAATGAGGCACTCAAGAAACTCCTGGCCAAGGCGATTGGCGTAGCGAAGTCCGACATCGAGATCCTCCGCGGTGACCGCGCGCGCATCAAGGTGCTGCGCATCCAAGGTGTCAGCGCACGCGACGTCCCATTCGGCGAACGCTAGTTGACGATGACGCGGCGCAAGAACCACACGTCGTTTTCGCGGCGGAGGTCGAACACCGTGTTGGCGAGTCCCGCATCGGTGCGAAGCCGCAGCGCGATTCGTGCGCGCTCGCCGTCCAGCGAAATGCTCTCTTGAATCAAGGTCAGCTTCGTGCCTTCGAGCGGCGCGAGGGCCTTTCGCGCATCGGGCTTGAGCGCGGCAGCATTGCGATCGCTGTACCGGCGCCGGCGCCCTTCGTGCACGAGCTCCATCGTGACTTTCGACGGGTCTGCGTACCGGAGTGCGTTGTCGATGCGCGATCCGGAAACCCGTCCGGTGACCGCTTCGACGAACTCATCCATTCGCTCGCGGTCGGTGACCACGACGGCGTCCGTGACCACCGCGGCCCCGACCACGATCGATAGAATGACGAGGAGATAGATGCTCGTACGGCGCATACCCCAACCCAATGCACCGCCCATGCCAACTCGGACCCCCAAATTTCCCCAACAATTCCAACCCACCCCCCTCGCCCCCTTGCCAACCTGGCACCCCCAAGCCCCACCCGCGCGACACAATGACAGCCAGGGGGACACTCTCCCCCCCCTCCAACCCGTGGAAATAACAAGGTTTCTGTGAGAAGGATCGCAGCGCCTCCTCTCCGCGGGGTTCCCATGCACCGGTGAGAGCCCAATCCGTTGATGCTGCGATCTTTCTCGCAGAAGCGTGAGGATATCGGGTATTTAGAAGCCCGGAGAGTGTCCCCTTCTGCCACAACGGTGCGGGTGTTTACGCCTACGGGTTGGGTGATTGGGACGGTGCATGTTCCGGCGGGGGTGGGGTTGTTGCCGTTCTTGAATGGGGATGAGGCGTTCTTGCGGATGACGAATGTCAGCTTGCCGGAGCAGCCTCGGACGATTTCTTTCCTGGCGCTGCAGCGTAAGGCTGTGTTGATCGTCGTACCGGGTGAGGACGCTTTGCTCGGGCTTCATGAGGACGACCCGCGCACGCGACACGAGGTGACGTGCCTGTTCGCCGGTGGGCTCGTGATGGGGACCTTGCCGTTGCCGAAGGGCGTGCGCGTGTCCGACGAGCTCATGCAGTCCAAGGACTTTTTCGCGATCGAGGATTGCACGATGGCGATCGATGCTTCACCTGAACCCATCATGGAAGCTGAAGAGTTGGTGTTCGTGCATGCAGCCGAGATGTTCGGCGTCGCGGAGCTCGAACCTGAATGATCGTTCGCAACGCGACGGGCTTCACGCGGGCCCTTAGGGTCTTCGGCCTTCGCAATTGGGGGCTGATCCTCACCGTCGTCGTCACTGAGCAGGTGATCGTCGTCGTCTCCCGGTATACGAGCGTGCTCGAGACCGATGTGTTCTCGACGACCGCAATTGGTTTGATCGCCACCGTGGTCGGCATTTTCATCGTGTTTCGATTCAACGAGGCTTACCAGCGTTGGTGGGAAGCGCGGACCCTATGGGGCGCGCTGGTGAACGACAGTCGCAGCTTCACGCGTGAGGTCGTCACGTTGCTTACCCCCAAGCGAGTGCCGAGCATCGCCTCCGAGGAAGACGCTGCGAAGCTCCACACCGAGCTCGTCTATCGGCACCTGGCGTACTGCAACGCACTTCGCCTCAGCCTCCGAGGACAGGACTCGTGGGACGAGCTCGCGCCCTTCCTCAGCGCCGACGAGCTCAGTGACCTGAGGAACTACGCCAACAAGCCGACGCGTCTCGATCGTTGCCAAGCCGAGCGCCTCGCTCAGGTGATCGGCACCGATACCGCCCAGCAGGTCCTGTTGATGCAGCTCGACTCCACATTGAACCGTCTTTACGACATCCAGGGCGGTTGCGAGCGGATCAAGAGCACCGCGTTCCCCGACGAGGTTCGTTTCATTTCCCGGGGCTTGGTGTGGCTTAGCGCGATTGCGGTTCCCATCGCATTCCTCAGCGCCGATCGCGAGATCCGAGTCATCGAGGTTCTTGCGGTGGTCGTGATCAGCCTGAGCTTCATGGTGGTCGAGCAGCTCGGCGCTTCGCTCAAGAACCCGTTCGAGAACGAAGACAACGACACGCCGATGACGGCCCTTTGCCGCACGATCGAGATCGACCTGCGCCAGCAACTCGGTGAAGCGCAGGTTCCTCCGCCCGTCGAGCCGGTGGGTGGCGTCTTGATGTGAACAGCGTCAGTCGTTCAATGCAGAGCGCATGACATCGAGCGGCGGCTCGAACCCGGTCCACATCTCGAATGCGAGCGCGCCTTGGTGTAATAGCATTCCGAGGCCGTCGACGATGGTGAGACCAAATTCCTCAGCCCGCGCGAGCACCGCTGTCCTGAGTGGCTTGTAGACCATGTCGACGACAGCCGCGTCCGCCGGAAGCGCATCGATCGGAAGGGACGCGGCGAACTCGAATGCTCTCGGGTTTGATTCGAGCGTCGCGCTCGTTGCCTGAACGAACAAAGTTGCGGTTTCGAAACACCAGCTGGCCTCGCTGAGCGGAGCCGCCTCCAAAGCGCAATCGGCGTGCGAGCCCAACGCCTTGATGAGCGCTTCGCCTTGCTCGGGTCTTCGGGAAAGCACCGTGACCTCGTTGGCGCCCGCATTCGAGAGCCCCACGACAGCCGCGCGCGCCGCGCCTCCCGCGCCCACCACTACGACGCGCGCGTCGTTCAGCTGCACTCCAGCTTCTTCGAGGGAGCGAACCAGGCCCAGGGCGTCGGTGTTGTGCCCGACATATCGCTCGTCGGCACGTACGACGGTGTTGACCGCTCCGATTGCTCGCGCCTCCGGGGCGACATCGTCGACCAGCGCCATGATCGCCTCTTTGTGCGGCACGGTGAGGTTGTACCCGTCGATCCCCGCCTGATGCTTGTGTCGAACTGCGGCGGCTAAATCGCCTGGGGCGACCTCGAAACGCTCGTACTGGAGCTCGATGCCCAGCGCGCGCGCCGCCGACTCGTGCATCTGCGGAGACTTCGAGTGCGCGACGGGCCAGCCGAAGATCCCTAGGCGAACGGGGTCACTCATGACCTTCGACCTTCGCATCAAACTCCCCATCCGACACTCGGACGCGTAGCCGGTCGCCTTCCTTGACTTCCGACTGGCTCCGAATCGCGCGTCCCGTGGATTCGTGAAGGGCGATCGCGTACCCGCGCTCGAGCACCCGCAGCGGAGAAAGCGCATCCAGTTGTGCGCAGGTCTGCGCGTACGCTGCGCGCGCTTCTCGCACCATGGGACGTCCTCGACCCTGGAGCGTGAAGCGGAGGGCGACCAAGCGTTCGCGCCGGCGGCTCACAGGCAAGCGGCCCGCGTCCCTTAGCTTAGCGGTCAACGAGGCGAGTTGGCGTTGATCACGGCGCAGGACGGAGCGCGGGTCCAGGCGCATCAGGCGCTGATGGAGCTCGGCGAGTCGCTCGCGCCGTTGCCGGAGGCTTGCTCGTTGTACCTGATGGAGTTGTTCCTGGGATGCGAGCAGCCCACGGCGAACCGGCGCGATCACACGCCGAGCACCGTAGAGCGCGCGGAGCAAGCGCTCCAGCCTGAGCCGAAGACCACTGGTCAGGTTGTCCAGTGCCTGGCTCAGCCGCCGCTCCCAAGACTGCACGTCGCGCACCAAAGACTCGCGCTCCGGAACGACGATCTCCGCTGCATTGGAAGGTGTCGCCGCCCGCGCGTCAGCCACCAGGTCCGCGATGGTCACGTCGACTTCGTGCCCGACGCCGCTGATCACGGGAACCCGGCAACCCGCGATCGCGCGCGCGACACCCTCGTCATTGAACGCCCAGAGGTCCTCTGCGGAGCCCCCGCCGCGCGAGACGATCACCACGTCCAACGCATCGACGCGCTGAATGAGCTCTAGCGCTGACACGATGCTCTTGGGCGCATCTTCCCCTTGTACACGGCAGTCGGCGACGAGAATCTGCACGGGGCACCGCTCCGAAGCTACACGGATGATGTCGTGTAACGCGGCGCCCGATCGGCTCGTGACCACACCCACCACATGCGGCAATTCGGGAAGCGGACGCTTGCGCTCAGGATCGAGCAACCCCTCGGCTTCCAACTTGGCACGCAGCTTCCGAAACTGGGCGGCGAGATCACCTTCGCCCGCGAGCTTGGCGGACCGGGCGATGAGCTGGAACTGACCGCGAGCGGTGTACAGCGACAGCTTTCCACGGAATCGAACGCGCGCCCCGTCTTCCAAGGGGGCCTTCGTCCGCCGGACGTCAGACGCAAACATCACCCCCCGCAGCTGCGCCGGATCCTCCTCGTCGTTCAGAGAGAAATAGACGTGCCCCTTCGCGCGCCGCACATCCGAGAGCTCCCCCTCGATCAATACGTTCGCCCAGTTGTCCTCGAGCGTGAAGCGAACCGCACGGTTGACTTCGGCCACGCGGAAGACACGTTCCTCGCCGTCATGGTCTTGGCCTTGAAGACGCTCAAAAAGCGGCATCTCCGACATGTGCGGAAGGTAGCCGGAATTAACCCTATGAAAAAGGGGACTCTCCCTTTTTAATCGAGCTTGGCGCCGTGAGCATTGTTGTTGTCGGGGTGGGGTCGAATCTTGGTGCGCGAGAGGCGTCGATCTGCTGCGCGCGTCGCTTGCTGGATGCACGTGACGGGATCGAGGTTCGGGAGGTCTCCACGATCTATGAGACCGAGCCCTTGGGACCGCCCCAGCCGCGCTACCTGAACGCGGCGTTTCGTTTGGAGACGGCCCTCTCACCACCCGAATTGCTGCGCGTCTTGCTTCGTACGGAGCGTCGCCTCGGTCGTCATCGCGTTCCCGACGAACGGTGGGGTCCCCGCAGCATCGATCTCGACCTCCTCTGGGATCAACGCGGGCGGCACCAGACTGCCGAGCTTTCCGTGCCTCACCGAGAGCTCGAGAACCGGGGGTTCGCGCTCGGGCCGCTTCTCGATGTCGTGCCCCAGCTGGATGAAGTTTACGGAGCGCCGCTCCAGCGACTCGGAGGTTGTCCGCCTGCGTGGGGGCGCGAAGCCATCGTGCGCGCGAAGGCGTTGCCGGGCGGCCTCGAGGTCGACGTGGAGGCAGACTCGCTCGTCGATGCGTGCGCGCTCTGCGTCGAACAGCTGCCCTCGTCGGGACGCCCCTGGTCCACTCGTCACCTGACAGTCGAACCCGGCGCGGAGCCCTTTGTGATCGCGCTGCGAGATCTTTTTCGCACCGGCTTTTCGATCCACGCGGCAACGATCAGTCATTGCTCGAAATCGCAGTGGGCCCTTGAATTGCACGGTGTAAACACGGGGATCGCCATTGACGCCGATGTGCGACTACGGACTACGTTAGGCGCAAAGCGCGAAGCCCGTGCCCAACTGTCGCTTACCGTAACCTCCCCGTGACCTCTTTTTTCTCCGCGAAACGTTTGTTGCTTCACGAATCGGTCGCTAGTCTGGAGCTGGGGGTTTCGGACAAAAGACTATGGCAGACGCACGCAAGGACAAGCGCACGCTGCTTTCGCTGAAGATCCGCTACAAGAGCGCAACGCTCGAGGACTTCATCGAACGCTACAGCAATGACATCTCGCGCGGCGGCATATTCATCAAGGCCAAGAAGCCATTGGCGGTGGGTACGCTTCTGAAGTTCGAGTTCATCCTTCAAGACCAGTCGACGTTGATCCACGGCGTGGGTCGCGTGGTTTGGAGGCGGGAAGAGCCCGAGACCGACGCCGAGAATCCTTCCGGAATGGGGATCAAGTTCATCAAGATGGACCCTGAATCCCGTTCGGTCGTCCAACGTATCGCCGAAGACCGGGGTCACCCCGGTGTCTACGAGCAGGGCAAAGACGGCGTTCGCCTCACCCCTGAAGTCGCTTCAGATGCTGGCGATCTTGAGGAGGCGGATCGAACCAAGGTCCGTCACGTCAGTGAGTTCCTGGCTTCTGCGCTCGACGAAGGCGGAGCCGGTGAGGCTGCGAAACGCGAAGCGCAGGCCGGTGCAGAGCGCGCCCGGCAAGTCAGCGATCAGATCGGTGACAATCGCGCCGTGGCTGGGCGCGGAGCGTTCAGCGCACGTCAAGAGGTTGCCGCTGACAGGAGGGGCTCCGTTTCCGACTCTCCGTCGCGCGGTGCGATGTCCGCCTTTGGCGGTTCCACGCTCAGTGCAAGTGCAGGCATGGGCAGCGCTGCGGCGCCTGCGATCGGCGAGCTCGATGCAGAGGATGATTTTCTCGACGACGAGACCACCAGGATTCACGACCTTCCCGTGTCCGACTACCCAGCTGACGCTGATGCAACGGTGATCGCCAGCGAAGCGAGCGCACCCTTCAGTGCCGAGCAGCGACTCACCCCGGTAGTACCTGCGTCCCCGGCGTCGAACTCGCCGCTGGAAGACGCGGTCCCCGATCTGTTTGGTCCGGCGGTTGGCGATGCGTTCGGCCCCGCGCCGGGCGAATTCATCGACGCGAGCCTGCTTGATCCTGCCGTGCCGACGGTTCCGCCGCCTGCGGCGGCCGTTCCGGAGGCGCCGGGGATCCCAGTCGAGGCGCTTCAGGTTCCGAAGGCGGCCACGCCGGTGTGGACCACGCGGCCGACAGAGCCCAAAAGCTCCCGTGGCTGGATGTTCGCGGTCCTCTTCGTGCTGGTGCTCGTCGCCGGCGCAGGGGCCGCGTGGAAAATGGGCTTCGCCGACGGCGTGATCGCCATGGCTGCCCCGTATCTCGGACAGTCGGAGGAGCTCATCGAGGAGCCTTCGCAGGTCGATCAGGTGGTTGCCGTGCCCACGCCTCAGCCCGACGAGGCGAGCGCGCAAGCGCAACCTGAGGACGAAATGCTCGCAGCCGCAGCCGCAGAGGCACAGCCTACCGAACCGGCCGTCGACGCCCCCGTTGAAGATGCGCCCATCGAAGCGGCTGACACAGGCATCGTGAAGTTTCAGGTTCTCTCCCGCCCGTCCGGCGCGTTTGTGAGCGTCAACGGCAAGGGCGCGGGGCGGACCCCGCTCGAGCTCGAATACGAGGTCGGCACCAAGCTAGCGCTCTTCTCGAAGGCGCGCGGCCACCTAGCCCGAAGGCACCAGCTCACGGTCGGTGCTGATCAAGAACCGGTGAAGCTCTGGCTCGCGCCGCTTCCGTACGTCGTTCAGGTTGTCACCGACCCAGCCGGTGCGCGGGCCAGCGCAGTCGGTGGCGGCGAGGTCACGACACCCGGCGCACTCCACTTCAAGTCGATGTCTGGGTCTCGCAAAATCGTGGTTTCGAAGGACGGTTACAAGACGGCCAGCAAGTCGCTGACGCGCGCCGACTTCGTCGAAGAAACGCGCCGCATGGCTGCAACCGTCACGCTGACGCTTCAAGGCGACGGTGCCGCTGAGCCGGCGCCACCGGCTGCGATCCCCGAAGCGGAGCCTTCTCCTGAGCCGCCTCGGAGCGAGACGAAGGCCGAGGCTGAGCCTCCCGTCGAGCCGCCTCCGAGCGAAGTGAAAGCTGAGCCCGTTGCCGTGCCCAAGGCCGTCGAAGACATTCCGGCGCCTAGCGAAACAACCGCTGCCGACGCCCCTTAGGCTTTCGGTACATCACTCGGATGCACACCAGGCCGGCCAGGAAGCCCCCGATGTGCGCAAACCACGCTACGCCACCGCCGCCTTCTGCGATGATGCCGAGTGACAGGTAACCCAGGACGAGCTGCAGCACGAACCAGAGCACGATGAAGATCCCAGCCGGCACTTCCATGAAGTGAAGGAAGATGAAGATCGGAATGACCGTGACGACGCGAGCATGTGGAAAAAGCGTCAAATAGCCGGCCAGAACGCCCGAGATCGCCCCGGACGCTCCAATCATCGGCACCATACTGTTTGGGTCGACCAGGATCTGCCCCACGACCGCGCCGACTCCGCACAGCGCGTAGAACAATAGAAACCGGCCTCGGCCGAGCACGTCCTCCACGTTGTCTCCAAAGACGTGCAGGAAGAGCATGTTGCTGCCGAGGTGCAGGAGCCCGCCGTGCAGGAACATGCTCGTGAAGGGTGTGACCCAGCTCCCGATCGCACCGCCGTTTGCGCGGACGGCCGCCCAGTTTCCGTGAACGATGACGTCCGGGATTACGCCAAAGCGCATCACGACCGCTTCGGCCTCGGTTTTTCCGAGGCTCAGGCTCGCCACGAAGATCAGCACGTTGGCGCCAATGAGGACCCAGGTGACGATCGGTGTGCGGCGCGTGCGGTTATTGTCGCGGATCGGGATCACGATGGAGCCTTGTATAGCGCGTCGTCGAGGCACTGGCAGCGCCCCGTGCTAGAGCACGCCAATGGATGCGGGTCACCTGCTTGGACCCACGGGACCCTTGGCCCGCGGCGTTTCCGGTTACGAGCATCGTCCCGGCCAGATTCGCATGGCCCGCGCTGTGCAAGACGTGCTCGTCCATGATGGCGTTCTCCTGATCGAGGCGGGAACGGGCACGGGCAAGACCTGGGCCTACCTGATTCCTGCGGCGCTAAGCGGCCGCCGCGTGTTGGTGTCCACTGGGACGCGCGCGTTGCAGGACCAGATCATGGAGAAGGACCTACCGGCCCTGAAGCGTCACCTCGGCATCGAGATCGACGCGGCCTGCGTGAAGGGACTGAGCAACTACGTGTGCCGCCGCCGGTTTCACGAGCTCTCAGGCAGCGCGGATGCGATTCAGCCGCGGTTCGCCCGTTCTTTGCCCGCGCTTCGTGCTTGGGTCGAGACAACCGACTCCGGGGACCGCGCGACGCTCGCGTCGATTGCCGAGGAGGATCCGATCTGGTCGCGCGTGGTGAGCGGCTCGGACACGCGAATCGGCGCCCGTTGTGAGCACTATGACGAGTGCTTTGCGACCCGCGTACGCCGTCGGGCAGAGGGCGCCCAGCTCGTGGTCGTCAACCACCACCTGTTCTTTGCGGACCTCGCGCTGCGCGACACCGGCTTTGCCTCGGTGTTGCCCGACTATGACGCCGTCATCTTCGACGAGGCGCATCAAATCGAGGACACGGCCACGCTCTTCTTCGGCTCGCGTCTCTCGACGGCCATGCTCGAACGCCTCGCGCGTGACGCCCGAGCGGCCCTCGGCGGAAAGCGCGGCAACAAGCGGCATGAAACGCGGCTGCTCGATGCTGTTCTGCAGCGGTCTTCGAACTTCTTCAGCGCTCTTCCCGGCAACGCCAATGGCGGCCGCGTGTCGTTGCCACCCGAGGCGATCCCCCAGGATGCTCTCTTCGCGCTGGACAACGTGCTCGCCGAGCTCGCCGCAGCCTGCCGAAACGTTCGGCCACCGCAGGAGAATGTCCTGCAAATCGCAAGGCGCGCCGACCAACTCCGAGATGCCCTCGGCTCGCTCGAGGCGCCGGGACACGTGAGTTGGGCCCAGGGAAGCGGGCGAAGCCCCTCGGTAGGTTCGAGCCCGATCGACGTCGGCCCGCTGTTGCGAGAACGGCTCCACGAGCGCGTCCCTTGCGTGGTGTTCACGAGCGCGACGCTGACCACTGGCGGCGACTTCAAGTTCGTCAAGCGCCGCCTCGGTGTCCAAACCGAAGTGAGCGAAGAAGTCGTCGAGTCGCCGTTCCGCTTCGAGGAGCAAGCCGCGCTCTATGCGCCGACGCACCTGCCCGATCCCCGCGCCTCGGACTTTCCGGACATTGCTGCCAAAGAGATCCTGGAGCTCATCCGAATGTCGGAGGGGGGCGCATTCGTCCTTTCGACATCGCTCCGCATGATGCGGATGCTCGCGAAGCGCGTCGGTGATGAGGTCGACTATGAGTGGTTCGTCCAAGGAGACGCACCGAAGCAGACGCTGCTCGATCGATTCCGCGACCAAGGAAACGCCGTGTTGTTTGCGACCGCCAGCTTCTGGGAAGGCGTTGATGTCCCCGGTTCGGCCCTCAGGCTCGTCATCATCGACAAGCTCCCGTTCGACGTCCCGAGCGACCCGGTGGTGGCCGCTCGCTGCGAACGACTCGAAGAAGCAGGCGAATCCTCCTTCATGCGCTACCTCGTTCCGGCCGCCGCGCTATCGCTCAAGCAAGGCTTCGGACGCCTGATCCGCACGACTCAGGACCGTGGCATCGTGGCCATCCTCGACTCGCGAATTCGCCGAAAAGGCTACGGAAAAGTCTTCCTTCGAAGCCTCCCCCCGGCGCGGGTTTGCGATACGCTCGCCGAGGTTCAGGAGTTCTTGATCTCCGCGGGCCAACACTCCAACATATCGACACCGTGACCCAGACCGCCGCAGAACTCCGAGGCTCCGCCGCCATACCCGAGGCCGAGCATTGCATCGAGCCCACCTCGCAGTCGACGCTCGATGAGGCGCTCGCGATCCTCGAGGACCACAAACAAGAGTGGGCCGCGCTCGATATCGACGAACGCATCGAGTTCCTCGAGCATCTCCGCAATGGCGTGATCGAAGTTGCCGAGCGTTGGATGCAAGCGGCCATGCAAGCCAAGGGGATGGCCCCCGGATCCAACGAGGAGGGCGAAGAGTGGCTGGCTGGCCCTGGGTCGGTGGTCAAGAATCTCTCTCTTCTCATTGCATCGCTTCGCGATATCGAAGAACACGGCCTGCCGCAGCTGCCAAAGGATCCGTACACTCGCCCCGACGGACAGGTGGTCGCACCGGTGTTCCCCGCCGATGGTTGGGATGGCCTGCTCTTCATGGGCTTCACCGCCGAGGTTTGGATGCAGCCCGAGGTCACCCTCGACACACTGAGCGAGCATCAGGCCGCCTTTTACAGAGAGAAGTCGCCGAAGGGGGCGCTCGCCCTGGTGCTTGGCGCCGGCAACGTCGCGTCGATCGGGCCGATGGATGCGCTCTACAAGCTTTTCGTGGAAGGCCAGGTTGCCATCCTGAAGATGAATCCGGTCAATGAGTATCTCGGCCCATTCATCGACGAGGCGTTTGAGTCGCTCCGCGAACGCGGGTTCTTTCGGGTCGTGTACGGAGGCGCGGCCGAAGGTGACTACCTCTGCACGCATCGGCTGGTCGAAGAGATCCACATCACGGGGTCCGACAAGACCCACGACGCCATTGTTTACGGCGTCGGAGAAGAAGGCGCGCGCCGCAAGGCGAGCAACGAGCCTCGCAGCACCAAAAAGCTCAGTAGCGAGCTCGGCAACGTGAGTCCAATCGTCATCGTTCCGGGACCCTGGTCGCAAGGGGATTTGGACTTCCAAGGCGTCAATCTCGCTTCTTCGCTGTGTAACAACTCGGGATTCAACTGCGTTGCGACGCGGGTCATCATTCAGCACGAGCAGTGGGACCAGCGCGACGACCTGCTTGCATCGCTTCAGAAGGCGTTTGCGAAGGCCGAGGATCGAAAGCCGTACTACCCCGGAGCCGAAGAGCGCCAAGCGACATTCCTCGAGCGTCACCCCGAGGCTGACCAGTTCGGCTCCAGGGGCCCAGGCCGCGTCCCGTGGACGTTGATCCATCACCTCGACCCCGAGCAGACGGACGACATTTGCTTCACCACCGAATCCTGGTGCGGCCAGACCGCTGAGACCGCGCTGTCTGGGAGCTCGGTCGTCGAGTACATCGAGAAGGCGGTCGACTTCTGCAACGACTCGATATGGGGAACCCTCAGTGCGGCGATCTTCGTGCATCCGAAGTCCATGAAGGACCCGGCCATCGCCGAGGCCGTCGAGCGGGCAATTGGCAAGCTTCGGTATGGCACTGTCGCAGTCAACCATTGGCCCGCGATCAGCTACGCAATGGTCACCCCGACCTGGGGCGCATTCCCCGGACACACGATCGAGGACATTCGGTCAGGACGCGGCATCGTGCACAACACGTACATGTTCGACAGTCCCCAGAAGTCGGTGATGCGCGGCCCCTTTCGCGTGTGGCCGAAGCCGCTTTGGTTTATCGACAACAAGGCTGCGGCCAACGTCGGTCGAAAGATGACCTACTTCAATGCCGACCCGTCGCTCATGCGGCTCCCCGGCATTCTCTCGGCCAGCGTGTTCGGCTAACCGTCTCGGCGCGCGAGGAGGGCTTCGTAGTCGTGGTCGGGCTCGGCCTCGGTGGAGACATCGAGGCCGGCGTCATCCCAGCCAGCCTCTTTCACTAGCCCGAATGGATCGCGCACGCCAGCGTGTCCGGCCCGCTGGTCGACGACGTGTTCGAAGCCGGCAGCGACCAGAGCTTCGGCTGCACGCAGCGAGCGGCTGCCCGACCGGCACCCGATTACCAGCTTGGAATCCGTCGAGAACACAGCGCCCATGACCGATATGAAATCCGCATTCGGACGCATGCCCGAGGGCGCCGCGTGCATCAAAGGGATGTTGTACGCCCCCGCGGCGTGCCCGGCGTCGAACTCCGGGATCGAGCGAACGTCGACGTAGACGTACCCTTCCTCTTTGAGGAGCGCGTTCGCTTCTTTCGGGGAAACCCTCTTTACGGTCATGCCGTAGATCTAGGGGTCTCCGAGGCCGTAGCAAGCCGGCGACTCAACGGCCGGCGTTCTTTAGGAACAGCTTCTCGAGCGTCTGTCTTTCCGGGATCATCGCGTCGAGCCTTGCCCCCGCCGCGTTGGAGATCCGGATGATCTCGTCGACGGCCTTTTGGCTCTCGACTCGCAGCGTCAGGTGTCCGGCGCCGTCGTCGAGGATCGTCCCTCGTGAGCCGAGCGAATCCTTGAGGGCCTCCGATGCGCCGCTCAGTCGAATCTCGACCTGGCAGTCCGCCGCCTCCAACAAATCGTGAACCTGCCCTTCGGAGGTGATCTTGCCTTCCTGCATGATCACGACCCGGTCACACAATAGCTCGACGTCGCTCAGGATGTGGCTCGTGAACAGAAGCGTCTTTCCGCGCTCCCGCAGTTCCACCAACAGGTCGCGGACCTCTTTGCGGCCGATCGGATCGAGACCGCTCATCGGCTCGTCGAGGATCAACAACTCCGGGTCGTGGAGAAGGGCTTGGGCGAGTCCGATCCGTTGCATCATGCCCTTCGAGAACTTGCCGATCGGCCGATCCATCGCGTCCCGAAGCCCGACCTTGTCGATCATCTCTTCCGATCGGGCGCGCCGATCTGTCTTCGGCATCCCGACGAGGCGCCCGCACAGGTCCAGAAACTCGAGCGGCTTGAGATACTGATACACGTACGGATTCTCGGGCATGTAGCCGACGCGCTTTGCCGCTTCGCGGTCACCGGCTGAACGGCCAAAGATCCGAATCTCGCCTTCGGTCGGGAAGATCAGCCGGAGGATGGCCTTAATGGTGGTCGTCTTCCCGGCGCCGTTCGGCCCAAGGAGCCCGAAAATTTCGCCTCTCTTCACCTGGAAGGTGGTGCCTTTGATGGCCTCGACGCGCTTTCGGAAGAAACCGATATGGAAGACCTTCCGAAGCCCCTCCACCTCCAGCACGACATCGTCACTCATTGAGTACCCCACGGAGGCTTCTCACCACCTCATCGACATGGCCGTTGCGCATCTGCGGATAGAGCGGAAGCGCAAGGCCCCGTGCGGCAATGTGCTCAGCCATTGGCATCGAAGCGTCGCTCCCCGCAAAGCTACCGAGCTTGTGAATTGCAAATGAGAGAAGCCCGGCTTCGACGCCGCGCTCCCGAAGCTTCTCGCATACCGTGTTGCGGTCGTGGCCCTGCGGCAGGACCACGCCAAACGTTTGATAGTTGGACTCCGAGCCATCCGGCGTGCTCTGCAGGTCCACCTCGTCGCCCAGGGCCTCGCGGTACCGCGCAGCGAGCTCGCGCCTCCGCGACACGATTTCGTCGAGCCGCTGCAGCTGGGCCAGCCCTAGGGCGGCCGCGATTTCGGTCATGCGGGAGTTTCCCGCGGCGACGACGAACTCCCCACCGAGCTGTCCGTGATTGCGCAGCATTCGAAGCTGCTCAGCGACCTCGTCTTCATCCGTGAGGCACATCCCGCCCTCACCGGTCGTCAGGATCTTTCGCGGATGAAAGCTCAGGCACGACACTTTCCCGAGGCTGCCGCACGGGCCGCTCGCGAAGCGGCTTCCTAGCGCGCATGCGGCATCCTCGATGATGGGCAGAGCGCCGAGCGCCTCGCGGATCTCTTTGGCGCGCGCCGGGTTGCCGAATTGGTCGATCACGATCGCCGCTCGGGTGTTTCCGTTCCGCGCCTCGCGCAGCGCCTCCGCGGTACTGTTCCACTCGTCGGAGTCGACGTCGACGAACCGCACCTTCGACCCCGCGACTCGAACAGCGTGTGCCGGGCTCGGCCAACTCAGTGCCGGGCACAGCACCTCATCTCCTGGGCCAACCTGAAGCGCCCTGAGTGCAAGTTGCAGCGCCGAGGTTCCACTCGATACCGCGACCGCATGCCGGCGCCCGGTCAGCGCGGCGACAGCCTGCTCAAATCGCTCGACCAGGGCCCCCTGCACGAGTTGGCCGGATTCGAGAACAGCAGCGACGGCGCGTTGCTCGTCGTCGCCGATCCATGGTTTTGCAAGGCGAATCAAAGCGGCACCATCTTACCAGCTGGTCCTCCAAAATCACCAGATTGCGGGGTCCGGCCTCTGGGGCCACCTTGGGATCGTGGACTCTGGGAAGCAGCTCGACGCAATGGAGCGCGCTCTGACGCGTCTCGGCGTTGTCCTGCTCGAAGAGGAGCTCCCCGATGAAGCCCATATCGACGGCGGCTTGTGCAACGTTGGAGGGGAGCTCGTGGTGTACGTCTCGCCGACAGCGCCACCCTGGCGCCGTGCCGACGTGCTGCTTCACGCGCTTCGCCGCCTGCCCCACGGGGACGTGTGGCTCCCACCCGAGATCCGCCGCCTGCTAGAGAGCCACGATTTCTGCGACAATCCTGCTCGGCTGATACCCTTGGGGAACGAGGAAGAACGTTGAGTGGTCTTGGTTTGATTCTTTCGGGGGGCGGTGCCAGAGGCGCATACGAAGTAGGCGTCCTCGAGTACATCTTTAGCGAGTTCGCCGACGCCCGAGGCTGCGCGCCCAAAGTCGACCTGATCTCCGGGACCAGCGTCGGAGCAGTCAACGGTGCGTTCGTCGCCTCTGCCATCGGCGAGATGCCAGGCGCCTTGAAGCAGCTCGTCACGCTCTGGACGGATCTGGAGCTGCCGGATGTGCTCGGGTTTGGTCTTCGACAGGCGGCCGGCCTGTATCGGGTGCTTCTCGGCGGTCCCGGCCAAGCACGCGGAGTGTTCGACCCGGCCCCGCTCTCGGCCCTCGTCGGACGGGCTGTTCGCTGGCGCCTCCTGCGGCGAAACATCCGAAGCGGCGCGCTTCGCGCCCTCACGGTAAGCACGACACACGTCGGAACGGGGCAGCCCGTGATCTTCGTCGACGCAGCCCCCGGCGTTGGAATTCCCAAGGGCCTGGGCCTCCATGCGCTGGTTCGTAGGGCGAGGATCGGGCAGCACCACGTGCTCGCTTCCGCCGCCATTCCCCTCATCTTTCCGGCAGTCGAGATCGGCGACGAGATCCATTGCGACGGCGGCCTTCGCCTCAACACACCGATGGCACCCTCGATCCACCTCGGCATGAACCGCTTGTTGGTCGTGGGCCTTTCGACCCCGCACGCGGCGGACAGACGCGCCGTGCAAGATGGCAAGTACCCCGGCGCGACCTACATGCTCGGCAAAGTACTCAACGCGTTCCTTCTCGATCACGTCAACGCCGACCTTCTCGAGGTACAGCGCATCAACGACTTCCTTCAGGACGGCATTCGCGCCTACGGTCCGGAGTTCCTCGATCGCATGAATGAAGTGGCGAGCCAGCGCGGCGCGTTGGCCCAACGCCGCTTGCTCAACTCATTGGTTCTGCGACCCACAACCGACATCGGCCAAGTCGCGTCCGACTACCTTGCGTCCAACCGAGTTCGCTTCGGCAAGAGTCTCGGGCGCGCGTTCATCAGTATGTTGGATGTCGGCGCCGGCGCGGACGCCGACTTGGCGAGCTACCTGCTGTTCGACGGCGGTTTCGCGCAGACCCTCATCGAGATGGGGCGACGCGATGCCCACACGAGGCGAGACGAAATCGAAGCGTTCCTGTTTGAAGACCCCGACGCCGTCCTATCCCCATCGCACACTGTGGAGACGGAGAGACATTCAGGGTCTAAGCCTCCGGAATAGCTGGCGCTTCCTAGCCGGGTAGGGCTGTGGACAAACGGGGGAACACTGACCCGGACGTCAGATAATAGTGTAATATTGTACTCATAACGGTTGCCGTGTTACGCTCCAAACGTGGCTCAACACAGCGTCGCGCATATTTCCGAAAACGCGACCCAATCGTCGCAGCGTCTCGTCCAGAGCATCGGGCGGGTGGTTCGCGGCAAAGAAGAAGTCATCAAGTTGGCGGTGGTTTCGCTCTTGGCGCGAGGGCACCTTCTGCTCGAGGACGTACCCGGTGTCGGCAAGACAACTCTGGCGCGGGCGCTCGCCGCGTCGGTCGGCGTTTCCTTTCGACGTTTGCAGTGCACTTCCGATCTGATGCCCACCGATGTGCTTGGCGGGAATGTGTTCAATCAGTCCGAAGGTACCTTCGAGTTTCGGCCCGGGCCGATCTTCACGCAGGTTCTCCTTGCCGACGAGGTCAATCGCACGACACCCAAAACGCAAAGTGCGCTCCTAGAAGCCATGGACGAGCACCAGGTTTCGATCGACGGTGAGACGCATCATCTCGAAGAGCCGTTTTTCGTGGTGGCCACACAGAACCCACAAGAGTTCTACGGGACGTATCCGCTACCCGAGTCGCAGCTCGATCGCTTTCTGGTACGGCTCAGCATCGGTTACCCGCCCCCCGAAGTGGAGCGCGAGGTGCTCCATCGTCGAGGCGCGGACCCGGTCCAACAGCTCGATCCGGTCATGAGCGCCGCCGAGCTTCGCCACGTGCAACAGGCGGTGGACTCGGTGCGCGTCGACGACGCGGTCCTCGACTACCTGCATCGCATCGTCATCGCCACGCGAAACACGCCTCTCTTGTCGATCGGCGTATCCACCCGTGGTGCGCTCGGATTCGAACGAGCTGCGCGCGCGCGGGCGTTGGTGGAAGGGCGGTCGTTTGTGCTCCCCGACGACGTCAAGGCGCTGGCGGGCCCGGTCCTGGCTCACAGAGTGAAGATGAGCGGTGGGGCGGGTGGCGGAGCGATTCGCGACGACGCGCAGCGTGTGATTCGCGAGCTCCTCACTGTCGTGGCCGTCCCTCTCTGACAGGTTCGATCGATGCGAATCTTTCGACGAAGGCGGACCAGGCGGAAGTTTCGATTGACGCGGGAGGGCAGGGCCTTCCTCTTCATCACAATCGGTGTCGGCCTGGCCGCAGTGAACACCGGGAACAACCTTCTCTTTCTAGTGCTCGGTCTCTTGTTGAGCCTCTTGCTTGTGAGCGGTGTGCTCAGCGACCTCGCGCTGTGGAGGCTCCAGATCAAACGCAAGGTCCCCGCGCGACTGTTCGCCGGGAGGAGCTCGCTCATGGATGTGGCCTTGCTCAACGAGAAACGCTGGCTCGCGAGCCTCTCGGTCGAAATCATCGACGAGATGGACGGTGTCGAGACGCAATCCGCGAGATTCTTGAGGGTTGCGCCCGGCGAGACCGCAGTCGAAAGCTACCGCTTCGAAGCGCGGCGCAGAGGGATCGTCGAGCTCGGCACGGCGCGGGTGGTCACGCGTTACCCATTCGGCCTCATTGAAAAGGGATACACGATCTTTCTGCCCGACGAGTTCGTCGTCTATCCCCAATTGCTCGACCATGTCGTGACACCGGCTACCCGTCCCATGCAGGGCGATGCAGCGCCCATCCACCAGACGGGCCGCGGCAGCGAGTTCGCGGGCAGCGTTCGGTTCTACCGCGAAGGCGACGAGGCGAGGGACATTCATTGGAAGCGAACCGCGAGCCGCGGCGAGCTCGTCGTCCGCGAGCACGAGCAGGACTCGAACGCGCTGGTGACCCTCACAGTGAACAACCTGGTCGCGGTGACGCCTGACGACGAAGCAGCATGGCTGGAGCGCTTCGAGGTCTCGATTTCCGAGGTCGCAACCGCGGTCGCTGCCTATCTTGCTCAGGGCGTCTCCGTGCAGGTTCAGACGAACGACAGCGTCTCGCCGCTAGTCGCAGGAGGGACCCCGCCCGATCCGATCTGGCGCTTCCTTGCGCTCCTCAAGCCGTGCCGCAGGGAGTCGCCGAGCCGCGGTCGCGGGGGAAGAAGGCGAGCGGCATGAGGTTTGCGTTCGCCCACAAGGTGGTCACGTACCTCTTTGCCGGCCTCGGCCTGATCGCGCTGATGCTCGGCACGACGTTCAGCCCCATCGAATCGCTGTTCCTCGTTGCGGCTTTCGTTGCAAGTTGGTTCGCCGAGCCGCCGCTTCTGGACCGCCCCGGCTACTCTCGTTTCTGGAACGCCGCGGCCGTCGTGATTCTCCTCATTCAGATCGGGCGCGCGATTGCAGGCGAGGCAACGCTGACCGTCGGCGTGCAATACGCCGCATTCCTACAGATTTCCCGTCTTTCACACCGAAAGACGGCTGCGGACTACCAACAGATCGCCATCTTGGGCTTCCTCCATCTGATCGCGGGCACAGTCCTCTCCTCGGGCCTCGACTATGCCGTCGTGTTCTTCGGGTTCGTCCTCGTCATGCCGTGGATGCTTGCGCTCACCCACGTTCGAAAAGAGTTCGAGACCCAACATGGCGTCGACACCCCCAGGCTTCGCGGCGAGCTCGCCAGCAGGGAGTTCGCAACGCCCGCATTCTTCGGGGGAACGACGCTCCTGGCCGTCCCGCTCTTCATCCTGACGGCGGCGATGTTCCTGGCGTTCCCGCGCACCGGTTTCGGTTATCTGTCCAACCTGGGCGCTCGAACCGAGTCGGTTGCTGGTTTCGGCGATGACGTCGAGCTTGGCGGTTTCGGGAGAATCCGCGACGACCCCACCGTCGTCATGCGAATCAAGCCGAAGAACGGGCCCGAGCCCCGGGAACAGTCCATCGCGGTCCGCCTCCGTGGCACGTCGTTCGATCGCTACGGCGAAGGCCGCTGGTGGAGGACGCCAGCGACAAGCGCCAAGCTCAGGCATATCCGGGGCATGTACGTCGTCTTTGGTACTCCGGAACCGGGGCACCAGGAGTACGAGATCATTCTCGACCCCATGGAAGAAGCGGTCCTCTTTCTGCCCGAGGGCACGGTGGCGCTGCAGGTCCCGCCCACGGTTCGTGGCGGGCGCAATCGATACCGGCGGATCATGCACGCGCCCGGCCTAGACATTCGCTACGGCGGGCACGTCGACGCCCCCCTCACGTACACGGCGTTCGTTAAGCCGAAGCGTCGCGGCTTCCCGGAGCCCATTCCCCCAGACCTACGCAAGCACTACGTCGAGGTGCCGCCCGGCTATGATCGTGTGGCCGCCCTGGCGCGGAGCGTGGTAGGCGACGCTTCCAATCCGCACGCCCAAGCCCAGCTCGTGGAACGATACCTCCGCGTGAGCGGTAACTTCCGCTACACGCTCGACCAGCCCGACGCTGAGGGACAAGACCCCCTTCACGCCTTCTTGTTCGAAGCGAAGGCAGGGCACTGCGAGTACTTCTCGACTGCGATGGCCTTGATGATGCGGTCGCTCGACCTGCCTGCGCGGAACGTCACAGGCTTTCTCGGCGCCGACTACAACCCGTACGGTGACTACTACGCCGTCCGCAACGGGAATGCCCACAGTTGGGTCGAGGTGCTCATCGAAGGGCGGTGGCTCACCTTCGACCCCACGCCCGCCTCGGGTCAGGTCTTTGCGGCGCCCTCGGGCTTGGCGGTGAAGCTTCGTCAGATGATGGACGCGATGCGCGTGCGCTGGGCCGAGTACATCGTCGAGTACAACATCAGGGACCAAGCTAGAGCCCTTCAGGGTCTCGCTGCATGGTACCGGTCGTTCCGCGGAGACCGCAGGGGCGTGCACCCGAACGCAGGCGATGAATCGGGCGACGCGCAGGACTTCGGCCCGATTCCGTTCCGCCCCGACTGGCGTTGGTTCGTCGCGATCATGAGTCTGTTCGGCGTTGGCGTGGTATTCGTTCGCTGGAGCGGCAAACGCCGGCGTCAAAGCCGCGCCGGCCGGCAGCTCGATCCGGACCGGGATCGCGCCGTACGTCTCTACTTGGCGCTCGAGAGCAGCCTTCGAAGCGCGGGGCACGCGCGCCCGCCTGATGTCACGCCGACCGAACACGCCGACGAGCTCAGCCGCTCCGGATTCCCCGCGGCAAATGAAGTCCGCGAGGTCACCGACACGTACCTCGCCGTGCGTTTCGGCGAAGACGGCTTACCGCCGCAGGACTTCCATCGACTGCGCCAAGTGAGTCGCCGTATTCGGGTCAAGGCGAAGCGCCCGCCTACCGCGTGAGAAACCAGCCGGTCGCTACGCCGAGCCCGGCGAGAACCAACATGCCCACAACAATGAAGGCGACCTTCGAGCTGCCGGGCTGCCCTTTGGCAGGCGCCGCGCTCTTCTTCTCCTTGGCTGGCTGACTGCCGGCCTCTGCCCCGATCGAAACCGGGGTTGCCCCAGGCGGGCGGAACGTCATGATCGGCTGTGACCCCGCGGCGTCCTCCGAACGCGGAGGCGGGTTCAGCGACGGCCCCATCGGAACGGCCGCCGGCTTCGGAACTCTCACGCTCTCGTCTTTCGACTCGAACCAACCCATCGTTGCTCCGGCGGGCGCGCTGTCGCGAACATTTTCAATTGCAGTCTCGACCTCTTCATCGCCGGCAAACCAGTTGCTCGGGTCCACGAAGTCCGATGCATCGAGCGGCGCCGCGCCAACATCGGGACGCAGCGCAAACGATGTCGACGGGTCCACCGGGGCATTCGCGTCGCTCTCGAGCGACGTAAACCGACCCAGTTCTTCTTGAATCATCCCGTCGATCATCATCGGCTGCGGAGGCACCGACTTCTGGCGCTCGAGCGCGGCCTTGACGAGGTTCGCGATGTCCCACGACGTCACCTTCATTTGGTGGTGGAATAGATAGCTTGCCAGCGCATCGCCGAGGTCACGTGCCGTTGGGAACCGATCGGCGGGGTCTCTCGCCAGCGCCTTGAGAACTACGGCTTCGAACTGCGGATCGACCTCTGGGTGAACCCCGACGAGGCTTGGAACATCCGCATTGGATACTGCTTGCACGGTTTCGTAGTCGGTATTGCCGAGGAACAGCCGCCGGCCGGCCAACATTTCCCAGATGCAGACCCCGAGCGCGAAGATGTCCGCACGCTCGTCGACGTCCTGCCCGGTCGCCACCTCCGGCGACAGATAGCTGAACTTCCCCTTCACCACGCCAGGGTCAGTGCGCTCGAGCTGCGTGCGCGCCTTGGCCAGACCGAAGTCGGTGACCTTTACCTCGCCCCGCTTGCTGACCAGAATGTTCGGTGGTGACACGTCTCGGTGGACCAAATCGACCGGGTGCCCATCGTCGTCTAGCAGCTCGTGCGCGTAGCTCAGCCCGCGGCACGTCTCCATCGCGATGTAGATCACGTCCTTCAAAGGGAAGAGTTCGCCTTTGGCCCGCAGCGCTTCCATGATCTTCTTCAGGTTCGTCCCGTCGACGAACTCCATCACGATGAAAAAGCTGTTGTCCGACTTTCCGATGTCGAAGACGCTGACGATGTTTGCGTGCGTCAGCCGCGCCCCGAGCCGCGCCTCATCCAGAAACATCCCAATGAAATTCGTGTGCGAGGCGAGGTGGGGCAGCACGCGCTTGATTGCGACGCGTTTCTTGAACCCATGGACGCTCGTTGCTTCCCCGAGGAAAACCTCGGCCATCCCCCCGGATTCAAGCTTCTCGAGCAGGTGATATCTCTGATCGCTCATCCTCGCTCGTCTGCCCTCCCCTGAGGCGTTTTTCCATTGTCCTTTGCAGGCACTATCGCGGTCAAGGAACGGATGCCATTGACATGCTGCCTCTGCGGCGCTTGACTGCCTGCGTGCCCCGCTCTGCAAAGCCCCTCAGAATCGCCCCGTCCGTTCTTTCGGCTGATTTTGGCCGCCTTGAGGCTGAAGTCCAGGCTGTCGGAGAGGCCGGCGCCGATTGGATCCACGTCGATGTCATGGACGGCCGATTCGTGCCGAACATCACGATTGGCCCGCTCGTCGTAAAGGCGATCCGCGCCGCGACCACCCGCATCGTCGATGTCCACCTCATGATCGTCGAGCCTGAGAAATATGTTCAGTCGTTTGCCGAGGCGGGCGCGGACATCATCACGGTTCACGCCGAGGCCTGCACACACTTGCATCGGACGCTTCAGCAAATCCGCGCACTTGGAAAGCGCGCGGGCGTGTCGCTCAACCCCCATACCCCTCCCGATTGCCTGCGCTACATTCTGCCGGAGGTCGACCTGATCCTCGTCATGAGTGTCAACCCGGGCTTCGGCGGCCAGAGCTTCATCCCTTCCGCCAACGACAAGCTTGCGCAGATTCGCGCCATGATCGACAACGCCGGGCTCGACATCGATCTCGAGGTCGACGGTGGCGTGAAGGCCGGTGTTGCGCGGCAAGTGGTCGAGGCGGGTGCGGACGTGATCGTCGCAGGAAGCGCCGTGTTCAACCACGAGAACTACGCGGCCGCCATCGAGGCGATTCGAAAGGATGCCGAGTGACCGACGACCCCGCGCTGACTACCGTATTCGTCGATCGCAAAGCCACCAAGCGCAAGCTTCGCAAGAGTCGGTTGGTCGTCGAAGACGGGCCACAAAAGGGGACCCGCCTCGACATTGCCAGTGAGCGGATGACCATCGGCCGCAGCGGCATTTGTGACCTGCAGCTCACCGACAACGGCGCGAGCGGGACCCATTGCGAGATCGTCGCCAAGGAGACGGGCTTCCTGCTCCGCGATCTCGGCTCGACGAACGGCACGTGGGTTGCCGGCGTCCGCGTCCGCGAAGCATGGCTCGAACCGGGCATGCCGCTGAGGATTGGGAACACGGTCATCCGCTTCGAGCACGGTTCAGGCTCGATCGACATCGCCCTCAGCCGGCGCGAGAAATTCTACGACCTCGTTGGGCACGGCGTGCGAATGCGAGAGATTTTCGCGGTTCTCGAGAAGGTGGCCGCGTCCGACTTAACCGTGTTGGTTCGTGGGGAAACCGGCACCGGCAAGGAGCTCGTCGCTCGGGCGATACATCGCGCTTCGAAGCGCGCGCAGCGGCCGCTCGTCGTTCAAGACTGCAGCGCGATCCCGGCCAACCTCATCGAGAGCATCCTCTTCGGTCATGAACGCGGCTCGTTCACCGGCGCAGCGGACCGCAAGCAAGGGTGCTTCGAAGTGGCAGACGGCGGCACGCTCTTCTTGGACGAAATCGGCGAGCTCGATGTCAGCCTTCAGCCGAAGCTCTTGCGCGTGCTCGAAACGCGTGAGGTGCAGCGCGTCGGTGGCACCCGCATGATTCCGGTCGATGTGCGTGTCGTGGCTGCGACAAACCGGGACCTCCGCCAGATGGTCAACGACGGCACGTTTCGCGAAGACCTCTACTACCGCGTGAGCGTGGTTCAGGTCGACATGCCGCCGCTTCGAGAGCGCCCTGAGGACGTCGTCGCTCTGGCGCATCAGTTCCTCGAGGAGTCGGCCAAGCGGGGCAACCACGGGGCGGACACGCACTTCACGATTACGCGCGACGCGATGATGAAGCTTCAGGCGTACCCGTGGCCGGGCAACGTCCGCGAGCTCAAGAACACGATCGAGCGCGCCGGCTCGCTTGCCGATGGACCCGAGCTCGGGATGCACGACCTCTTGCCGGCATCGCAAAAGTCGCCGCCAATCATCTTTCCAGGTGGCACGGCCGAGCAGTTCGTGGATAACGAGATCCCGTTCAAAGACGCCAAGCAAAAGGTCGTGGACGCGTTCGAAGCGCAGTACCTCAAAGCCGTCCTCGACAAGCACGGCGACAACATCAGCCGAAGCGCGCGCGCAGCTGGCCTCACCCGCTACCATCTTCGTGAGCTCGCCAAACGCTACGGTTTGCGCGGTGACACCAGTGACCCCGGCGGCCCCGACGACGAAGAGTGAGCTTTTCCCCGCATGGCCGCCTATCATGAAGGCCATGGGTGGGGTCCGTTTCTTCTTGGTTGCAGGAGTTGTGCTCGCTTGGGCGTTGCCGATCGCCGCCGATGTCGTGACAGGCCAGACCGCAGCCCCGGCACCGTCATGGGCCAGGTCGATCGAAGTCGTCGACGATGGCGCCCCCGTGATGCTCGAGCCTGGCAGCGCGTCGCGTCGTCGAGGCACCGTGGGCGCCGGCACGCGTCTCGGCTTTACCCGCAGAGTGTTTGGCGAAGGCTGCTCGACCGGCGTCTGGTATCAGACGCGTGACGAGCTCTTCATCTGTGAAGCACACGTCCAACCGTCACCAGCGCTGCCCGGGCCCAAGATCGACGAGTGGGCCGAGAAAGCCTCGCGCTTGCCACAGCGGTATGCGTTCATTCGCTTTGACGGCACGCGCGCGTACGCACACCCGAGCGACTACTTCAGGAACGACTACACCGAAGCGCTCGGAAAGGGCTTTGGTATCGTCGTCACCGGCGAGCAGGTGTACGAGGGCGTCGAATTCATCCGCACGCGGCGGCATCTCTGGATCGAACGAGGCTCGGTGCACTTCGTCGACGGCAGCGCGTTTCTTGGGGTAAAGCTCCAGTCTGGCCAGCCGCTCGACCTTGCGTGGGCTTCACTGAGACCGGTCAAAGTGCACGAACGACCGCAAGGGCGCGTCATCAAACGCTTGAGCCGGCACTCGGTCGTGCACATCGAAGCGACCCAAGGCGCCTGGGCGAAGCTTGCCGGCGGAGGCTGGGTGAAGACCACAGAGCTCGCGCGGACCAAGCGCATGGCGCCGCCCGAAGGCGTCGGCCCCACAGACCGCTGGATCGACATCGACATTGAGCAACAAGTCCTCGTCGCCTACGAGGGAACGACGCCCATGTTCGCGACGTTGGTCTCTACCGGCAAGAACACCAAGCAATCCGAAACCCCGCTCGGGACTTTCCAGATCTGGGTGAAGCTCGCCTACTCGGACATGGACGACATCGAACGCACCGACATCCCGAAGAACTATTCAATCCAAGACGTCCCTTGGGTCCAGTTCTTCAAAGGCTCGTACGGCTTCCACGCGGCGTTTTGGCACAACGACTTCGGCCGCCGCCGAAGCCACGGCTGCATCAACCTCTCCCCGGGAGACGCGCGCTACCTCTTCACGTTCACCCAACCGATTCTGCCGCCAGGCTGGAACGCCATCCTCCCCATCCGAGAGGACCACCCCACCACCGTTCAGGTCCGTTAGAAGGGCGCGAGCCCTAGGCCTCCAGCATCTCTTTGACGTTGGCCAGCGACTGCTCGAGGTCCCGTGCGTCGCGCTTCAGGAGGAACCGCTCCGCCATCCTGCCCAGCACGGGGATCGGTATGTGGTACTCGACCTCGACCGTGAACGTGGAGCCTGCCCCATCGGGTTCGACACCGAGCGACCAGTACTGTCGATCGACCCGATGCTCTGATGGACCGAGCGCTCGTTGGGAACATGCTCGACGACGGTAGACTGCCCGCGAAGCTGAAGGCCCATCATCTTGTACGTCCACTCGTACTGTTGCCCCTCGCCGCTCCCGATGACGTCCCGAGCCTCAACCATGCTCACGAGCCACTCGGCCATCTTCGTTGGTTCGGTCACGTACGCGAAGACTTTGTCCGCGGGGAGCATTGACCACGACGCTTTTCGTTAGAGACACCATACGACCCACCTCCTTGCTTGGGATCGAGGCTCAATAGAAGCAGGCATGCAATGACATGTCCATACGTCAACTTTCTGGACCCAGGAAACAGGGCGCGTCGCCGCTCACTCGGCGACACACCGGTCGACGGGGTCGGATTCGCAAGACACCACCATATCAAACTCGATTCGGAAACGCGTCGAGCCTTCCTGATCGACTTGTGGACAGCCCACGTCGGTGCAGTTCCGACCGACGGTCAGCGGCGAGATCCCCTCCATGCTCCCGCGCAGACCCAGCGGCGTGCCGTCGTCGTCGTAGTCGACCCAGACGACTTCGTACATGTACGAAAGGTCATCAGTGCTCTCACAAGAAACCGCTTGGCCCGCCTGTAGCGCGAAGAGTGAGTGAGAGTCGCAGTCATCCACGCAGTCCGACAATGTGAACTTGGCCCTCACCGTGGGGAAAGGGAACCCAGCCGGAGGGTATTGCCGGATAACATTGTTGCGTTTCCACCTCCTCGCTGGCGAACATCACCGGCGCCACCATGAAATCGGCTGGAAAACTCGTCAGAAGGTAGGCTTCCTCCGGCCCCTCGTTGACCGCGTAGAAGCCGGTGTTCGCGTAGAAGCCAGAGCAATCCTCGCAACCAAGCACGAGGTACCCGACACCGGTCGGCGTGCACGTTCCCATTCGTTGCTCGAGCCCCGACGCCTCGTTCGCGCACACCGCCCAAACGCACTCTCCTTCGGGAAGCACCATCAAGGTCCCGTCGTCGCAAATCAGCGGCGAGCGATGGTTTGGGGGCAGGAAGTATTGACCGCCCGCACCCCCCGCTCCACCGAGGCCAGGCGCCCCACCGATGCCTTCTCCGCCCAACGACGGATCGGCTCCGCAGGCGCTCAGCGCGGCCAGAGCCAGCGCAACGCAGCAAACACGAAAGCCAAACAACTGTCTTCGCATCACAATCGAGTCCGGTGCTTCCAGGGGGACCTCTGAGGCTCCGCCCGGAGCAGGGCTCTGTCAACGAAAACCGCCTGAAGGGTTAATTCACGCAACCTCTTTCCCAGTGTTTTGCGATCTATCTCACATTCATGGAACCCGGTCTGACTCGTCCAGCGCGGCTCGTCTTTCACTCCGCGGCGGGCTCCTTTGAATCTCGTCCACAGTGGACGAGATACCACCACCGCATGCCGGTCGACGGACCACGCGAAAGAGGACGCAACGCCGGCACCCTACGACCGATGACAGTGCGTGGTGTTCGCTGAGTACACGTTGGTGACCGGAGTCGTCGTTCTCACGGCGGGCCTAGCCCTCTACGCCCTCGGCGTCCCGCTCGTCCAGGCTTACTACCTGACGAAGCTCTTCATCCTTTTACCGGTGCCCTGAGAGAGGAAGGCGATCATGAACAACGACGTAGAAAGCAAGAGGAGGAACCTCATGCATGATCAGCGGGGTCTCACGACCGTCGAGTACATCATCGTCCTCGGCTTGATCGCGGTCGTCGGAATCGCGGCTTGGCAGCAATTCGGTGAAACCCTGATCGGCGAGGTAGAGGCAGCCGATGGGTACATCGCGGACGTGGTGAAGTAGTCGGCGCTGCGATGAACGCGCTCGCTACAACCTCCATGGGCCTGGCTCTCGGCGTCGCCACAGTAGCAGCGCTCTGTGACTGGCGGCGAGGCCAGATCCCGAACTGGCTCACGCTTCCGCCCATCGTGGTTGCTCCGTTCGCGTACGGGCTGGCTTTCGGCCTCGAGTACGCACTTCACAGCCTCGCATCGGCCTTCTTGGCTGGGTTGGTGCCCTGGCTTCTGTTTCGGCGAGGAGCGATGGGTGGCGGCGACGTCAAGCTGTTTGGTGCCCTTGGCGCCGTGACGGGGTTTGATCTCCTGATCGGCATCGAGATCCAGCTGGCGGCGCTCGTCGTGGCGCTGGTCGCCGCGTGCGGTGCCCTCGCATGGCAGGGAGTATTGATAAGAACTCTGCGCAACGCGCTCACGCAAGCCTTCAATCCGCTGCTTCCGGCCCGGTGGCGCCAGCAGCCATGCCATGCGCTATCGGCTCCTGTTCGCATGGGTGGGGCTATCTTCGTGGCGACGGGAATCTTCGCCGCTCCATACCTCGCGGCGGCATGGAGCGGGTCGTGAAGAGGCAGTCTTCATTCGCCGGCCCGCTATTTGGGGATCAACGTGGTGTCGTCTTCTTGGAGTTCCTCATTGCGTTCGTTCCCGTGTGGACCTTTTTCTTGTGCGTGGTCCAGCTCGCCTTCATCACACATGCGAACCTGATGGTGAAGCACTCCGCGGATTCTGCCGCGCGCTCTGCCGTCGTCGTTCTGCCCGACGACCCAAACGAGTACGGGGGAGAGCCCGAGATGAACCTCGACCGCAGCTCGGTGAGCGCCTCCGATATCGCGGTGGTACTCGGCCGAGTGGCTTCGACTCTACGGAACAACTCCGGCCCCAGCTCGGTGGTGTCCGCGTTCTCGGAGGCGACGTTGGCCAACATCGGAAGATCGCGCCTCAACACGATTCGCCTAGCTGCCCACATTCCGCTGATGCCTCTTGCGCCCGTGAATGTCGGTCGCGACGCCCATCCGAGCATTGCCAAGGCGATCGGGACCGAGCGAAAGCTTGCCAGCGCGCTCTACTACCAACCGTTCGCTCTCGCGGTGACCTTTCCCGGCTGGCAAGAGGACACCGCAACCGGGCCCGAAATCACGGTGCGCATCACCTATGCCTATCAGTGCACGGTGCCCTTAGCGCGCTGGATTCTGTGCCGGATTTTTGGCGACCTTGAGGCCAAGCAAGAACTCGGAGAGGCTTTCTTTCCACTGGCACAGAGCTTCGTTGGGGGCCGTTTCAGAGCCCTCCAACACGAAACGACGCTCATGATCCATGACGCTCCGTATGCGTATCGAGTGCGGGGTTCATGATGTCTGCGAGACGCTGCTCTCTGATGCAGGAGACCCGTGGAGCCATGATGCTCATCTCCCTCTTCATGGCGATCTTCCTGATTGGAACCCTCTACTACATTCTAGGTGTCGGGGACGCGGTGATCTATCGGCGGATCATGCAAGATGGAGCCGACGCGGGTGCCCATGCCGCCTCCGTCATGGGCGCCAAAGGAATGAACCTGCATGCGCTGCTCAACGTGGTGATGGCCATCACTGCTGGCATTCTGTTGGTCATTCGCAGCGTGGAAGTGCTCCTCGAGATCATCCTCGGCATTCTTTACGGCTTGGCCGCGACGCTGATCCTCGCCCCCAAAGCGGTTCCGTTGATCGGAGTGCTCACTCCGGTCGAGAGCACTGTCGAAGAGGTGGGTGACACAGTGGAGCAGTTCGTGCGCGTCGCTCACGATGCTCTGGACGCAGCTCATCATGCGGTTCAACACGGCTATCCGCTGTTGGCCCAAGCTCGCGCAGTCGACGCGATCGCTTTTCAAAGAGCCTACGACCCTCCGGTTGCTGGTGGATTCGTCGTACCCCTCCTCGGTCCGCGTCTCCCCCAAGGTGGGCGAGGCCTCCCCGTCGAAAAGGATGACATCGGGACCCTCTGCGATCGGGCGGCCGACGGCCTGGCCAACGGGCTGAGCAACGTGAATTCCAAGGTGCCCCGATGGCTGTTGAAGTTCCTCGGCGGCGTCGTTAGCAAGGCACTGCGGCTGGGCAAACGCAGGACATGCGTGGACGACGTCGTGGAGGCCCCTCGACGCGTCATCCAGAATCGCGCTGACGGGACTTTGGTCTGGCAGGGTCACGAGGAGTTCCAATACCGCGCGTACGACATCGGCAGAAGCGCCCACGAGAATCACTGGCAGCACGGTGAGCAGGGCATTCGTGTCGCCCAAGGCGGGAACGACGACGGCCGCAACGCCACCCGCGACGCCCATGTCGTCGGGCGGATCGGGTTCGCCCAGGCCGAGTACTACTTCGACGGGCGCGAGGACAAGTCGGAGTGGCTCTGGAAGCAGAGATGGCGAGCGCGTCTCCGCAGATTCCGAGTCTCCAGGGCATGGATTCCAAGCGGGATTCTGAGCGCGTGCTCGAGCGCAAGAGGGCGAGGATCGATCGACGGCCTGATCGGCCTCTGTGATGTCGTCCGAGACTTCTCCATCAACGCGGTCTCCGCCCATTGAGGACACGATGATCCGACCACTGCCACGGCTGCTGCGAGACGAAAGAGGTGCCGCGTTGCTTGAGGCGCTCATCAGCCTACCGGTATTCATCGCCGCGCTGGCCGGGATTGTGGCGCTAAACGGAATGTACGGCGCGAAACTCGAGGCGAAATCGCGAGCAAGGCGTCTTGCGTGGTTGCAGGCGGATTCTGGCGAATGCCCCGCTCAAAGTTGCCGCATCGGCGAGTGCGGCCGCATCGAAGGCGCAATTCGCGCCGGCGGCATCGATGACGTGCTCGCGGTACGAGATGGGCAGTTCTCCTTGGGTTCGTTTCTCGGCGACGTGGGTCGCTACTTTCTCGGGAAGGCAACCAACGGGGTGGGTCTGGCGCAGGCGGCGACGTCCATGATGGTGGGGTCGGGCCGAACCTCGCAGCACGGGGTGACCACCCTGCTTTGCAACACCACCGCACGGCACACGGACGCTGGCGGAAGCGTTCTCGAGTACGCCTGCCGCACTGGTCTACGCACGACGGAGTATGCGAGTGAAGTCTGCCGATAGCGTAAGAGCGTCCTGGCACTGCGCGATCCGTGGGTGGGTCGTCTGGGTCCCGTTCCTCCGATTGGGGTTCTTTCTCGCGGCGGTGAGCATTCCGGTCGCCGGAGTTTTTCTTCGCTCTGCCCGCGCCGACGTCACGGAAGCCCTATGGGCCGTCGGTTCGCAGATCATGGAGTTTCCGGGCGCACCTCATGAAGGCGCTCGCCAGCTACAGCTGAATGGTGCCCGTGTTTCTTTTCGAACGCAGACCGTCGAAGCCTCACTCGCGGACGTCCTTGCCCGATACGAGGACATCTGCGGGATATCAATCGCAACACAGAGCGCGCGCAACAATAACGCTGGCTACATCGCCTGCCTCGATATGAGCGATGCTCCACAGGACCTGAGCGCACTCGTGAACCGGCTGCTTCGTTTCTCCGAAACAGGAGATTTGCACGCGCTGGGCGCACCTCGCTACATCCTCGCGCGCCGCGTCGCGAGCAGCGCGAAGGACAAGACGTTTCTCCTCACGATGTGGGCTGACTCCGGGTTCAATCTCTACCGAATGCTACCTCACGCCGGCGCCGACGCAGCGGGCCGCGACCTTGTGGGCGTGCCGCGACCACCCGGTTCGCAGCGCATTCTCTCGGCATGGGAGGAGCGTCAACCTAGTGGCGTCTTGGTCTACCGCGTGGCTGGCGAATCAGCAGAAGAGCTCGAGGCGTTCTATCGAACCCAGCTCCCCAGCAACGGCTGGACACTGATCGAGCGCCACCCCTCCGAATCGATCCAACTCGATGGCACGTACATACTTTCTGCCGAAAAGGACAATCGCCTGGTCACTGTGCTTTCTCACCAAGGCGAAGCGTCGCAGTCCCTTCTAACCATTCTCGCCTCCGAGCCACGATGACGGCAGGAATACGCTCATGAACCGCACCGCCATGCTCGCAGCGGTGTTCATTGCGGTGCTCGGATTCGTGCTTCTCAGCATCTACGTGCGCCAATTCCAGCGCGAAGCTACCGGAGGAGAGCCGGTCGAGCTTCTCGCAATGAGGCAAGACGTTGTGCTCGGTGCGCCACTCACCGAACAGATGTTGGTGGTCCGCACGCTGCCGGAGAGCTACATGGAAGGTCGCCACGTTCTCGCGTCCGACCTTCCAAGGGTCTTGGGCGTCCGCGCAGCGATCGATCTCGAGGCCAACCAGACCCTGCTGTGGACCGACCTGGCCACGACCCCGCACGCTAGGAGCTCGTTCTCCAGCCGCATTCCGAAAGGGATGCGGGCGATGAGCATCACCGGGATGCGCGGGCGCGTTTTTGCCAATCTGATGCGGCCCGGCGACCGCGTCGACCTCTTGCTAACCAGAACGAAACCGGGTTCCGAAGCGAAAGTCGTCACGGTTCCGCTTCTACAGAACCTTCTCGTCCTCGCCGTCGGGAGCAGCTTTGGCGCGACAGTCGAAGAGGCCGCCCCGATCGGATCGGACTCGGTGACGCTCCTCGTCACCTTCGATCAAGCAAGCTTGCTGGCCCAGGCTCGGAGTGACGGAACATTGAGTCTCGCCCTGCGCAACGAGGACGACCTCGAGATCAAGGAAGGCCTTGCAGAAACAGACGACTCCGACGTCTTGGAGCAGGAGAAGCGAGCCCGCCGGCAGCGGCGCCTGCGGATCGAGAAGGTGGACTAGGGTGCGGTCCCACAAGAACAAGGCGTCTCTAGTGGGCGTCCTAGTCCTCATGGCAATGGTTGAGCCGAACGCCGCGGCGGACTTCGAAGGGGGCCGCGCGATTGTTCTCCGAGTTGGCGAGCAGAAGAGTCTCTCCGCTCGAGGAATCAGGAGCTACTCCGAGGGGGCTCCAGGATTCGCAGATGTCCGGGTCACCCGCGACCAGAGTCGATTCGTGATCGTGGGAAAGCACGAGGGCACAACCTCTCTCCTTCTCATCGAGGACGACGGAGGACAGCTTCAATATAGGATTCGCGTGATTGCGGCCGACGCTGACAAAGGGTTTGGCAGTCGGGAGAACATCCGATTGGATCTGTACTTCGTATCGATCCAGGACCGATACGGCCACCAAATCGGACTCAACTGGCCTGGGAACATCGGGAGCACGCTGACTCCGTCCAAAGCCTCCATCGCAATCACGGGCGGGAGTGGGCAGCCGACTCAGAGCGCGTTTCAGATTCTGCCCCAGACGTTCCTGCCGAGCTTTGATCTCGCCCAGGCCAAGGGTTGGGCGAAGATGTATCGGCAAGCCACACTAGTCACCGCGAACGGCACCGAGGCGGTGTTCTCCTCAGGCGGTGAGTTCAACGTTCAGGTTCAGAACAATCTGACCGTGAACGTCCAGGCCATCGAATTCGGCACCAAAATAGCCGTTCTGCCAAAGTACGACGCGAAGACCGGGCGGATCGAGCTCGAAATAGTGGCAGACGTCTCCGACTTGGACGCTGCGAAGGGGGTTCGTGGGATCCCGGGGCGCGTCACGTCGCACGTAGAGACCCTGGTGAACCTCGAGCTCGGCCAGTCCGTTTCATTGGCGGGAATTCGCGCTCGGACCGAACGGCGAAAGAGGAATGGCATCCCGGGGCTTGCTCTCATTCCCTTCATCGGGGCGCTCTTTGGTACGCATTCTCGCGAAACGGAAGACAGCGAGTCGTACATGTTGATCGTTCCCTCAGTGGTCGAGCCAATAAGTCTGACTCAACGAGATCGCGTCCAAGAAGCGCTGCGGGTGTACGAGAAGTTTCACGGAGGCGTAGACGCCCACCAGCTCTTGGACCAACCCCGCGTCGGGCGCGAGCACCTGCCCGCGAGCGGAGGGGGCATCGCTCCATGACCGGCGGCTTCGTGGTGTCCGTCCTTGCGCCAGACGGCTCCCATCAGCAGATCGACGTTGAAGATGTCGTCTCTCTGACCGTAGGTCGTGACCCCTCCTGTCATGTCGTCCTCCCATCGCCCGCGGTCAGCCGGGTTCACCTCTGCGTCGAGCGTACGCTTGATGGTGTTCGAGTCGTGGACCAGTCCTCCAACGGCACGATCTTGGGCAATGAACCGGTGCGCCCTTCTGGAACGCTTTTGCTTCCCGACGGAGAGCTTCGGGTGGGTCCGTATGTTCTCCGGATCACCCCGCTGGCATCTGAGCCATGTGTCGGAGTCGCATCCCCGGAGCTTCGGCGGCGAATTCACCGTTCCCTGCTCGACTACCTCGACCTCTCGTCCCTCGACGGTGCTGATATGGATGCCGCGGCTCTCCGGCCACGAGTCGTGCAGGCCCTCGCGGAGATCGTTTCGCGATTTGCACCAGAGCTTCACCCCGCGACTGACAGGGCACGCCTCGTCAAAGAGATGACAGACGAGGTGCTCGGACTTGGACCACTGCAGGGACTTCTCGAGGACCACACGGTCTCGGAGATCATGGTTGTCGACCCGAACACAATCTACGTCGAGAGAAATGGACGCCTCCACTTGACGCCTTTGCGCTTCACGGATGACGAGTCGTGCCGCGCAGCGATCGAAAGGATCGTGACCCCTCTTGGCCGACGAATCGACGAAAGCACGCCGCTGGTCGATGCTCGACTCAAAGACGGCTCACGCGTAAACGCCATCATCCCTCCGCTCGCGATTCGTGGACCTTGCATCACCATTCGCAAGTTCGCGCAATGCCCACTCCGAATGGAGCAACTAGTCGGGTTTGGCAGCCTCAGCGACCAAATGGCGAGGTTTCTGCAGAGGTGCGTGCGCGCCAAGAAGAACATGCTCATCTCCGGCGGTACGGGCAGTGGCAAGACCACGCTGCTGAATGTCCTATCCACCGAGATCCCCCCCGGTGAGCGAATTGTCACCATCGAGGACGCTGCGGAGCTGCGGCTCGATCAACCGCACGTCGTTTCGCTCGAATCCAAGCCCTGCAACCTCGAGGGTCAAGGCGGCTACACGATTCGCGATCTGGTCAAGAACGCCCTTCGAATGCGACCCGACAGAATCATCGTTGGAGAGTGCCGCGGTGGAGAGGCCGTCGACATGTTGCAGGCCATGAACACCGGCCACGAGGGTTCCATGACCACCACCCATGCCAACAGCGCGCAAGAAGCCCTCAAGCGCGTCGAAACGCTTTGCATGATGGCGGGACTCAACTTGTCGCCCCGGGCCATTCGCGACCAGATCGCCGGAAGCGTGCATGTCGTCGTTCAACAGACGCGCTTCTCGGACGGGACTCGTCGACTGACTTCCATTACAGAGGTCGGTCCGTTGGGCGACGATGGCGAGATCGTCCTGCACGACATCTTTGCGTTTCATCGAACAGGCACCAGTTCCAGCGGGGACGTTTTGGGGGAGCACCGGACGACGGGTTACGTCCCGAGCTTTCTCGATGAGTTCGTTACGCAGGGCCTCATCGGCGGCGCGGAGTACTTGTGATTCTCGAATCGTTTCCACTGTTGCTGTTGTCAGGTCTGTTGGCCGTTGGTGGATGCGCTGCTGTCGTGTACTTCGTCCTTTCGATGGAGGGCGGCCCCGCTGAGCGGCTGTTCCAAAGCTATGCGGTCCGGTTGGACCGCCACGCGAGCTTCCTCTTGATGCCTTACCGCGGGGCACGGCTGGCGCGCGCCCAAGTCCTCGTCTGCGCTTCCGTTCTTGCACTGCTCGCGCTCACCCGGAGCCCCGTCTTTGCACTGCTCGGGCTGGTTGCAGTGGCCGCTCCCCCGTTTCTGTTGTGGAAGAAGCACGTTGCGCGCGTTACCCAGCTCGAACGTCAGCTCGACACGTGGTTGCTCATGTTGGCGAACGCGCTGAAAGCGACATCCTCTGTTGGAGAAGCCATTGCGTCGACCGTTGCGTTGGTGCCACAACCGTTCAGCGAAGAGGTTGACCTTCTAGTCAAAGAGATGCGTCTCGGGGCGCCCCTCGACCGGGCCATCAACACACTGGCTCGCCGCATCAACAGCACGCAGATCTCGGGAGCTCTCGCGACGATAGTCGTGGCAAGGCAAACCGGCGGCGACTTGCCACAGACTTTGGAGCGAGCGGCGGCCGCCTTGCGTGAAGCCGCTCGGCTCGAGGGCGTCCTCCGAACCAAGACAGCAGAAGGGCGGGGGCAAGTTCTAGTCTTAGCGTCCGTGCCCTTCGTTCTTTGCACTATCATTGCTTGGCTAGACCGCTCTTGGTTCGACCCGATGTTGAACCATCATGTCGGGAAAGCGATTCTCGCAGCCTGTTCGGTCGTCTGGACGTTCGCGGCCCTCTGGGCGCATCACATTGCAAAGGCCGACCTATGATCGGTTGGCTGGATGTCCTGCTCGCGTTGACCTTCGCCATGACACTGGGCGGTGTCTCCGCGTTCGTCTTCCAGGTCGCGCTGATGCCGCCCGCCGTGCGGCCGACGTTGGGCAGTCGCGGGCTCAACCGGGCGAAGGCCATCAATCGCAGGGGATTCTTCGCATCGGTCGAGCCTGTGGTTCGCGCTCTCGCTGCATGGGTGGGCGCGCTGCCCTTGGAACGAGTCCGGGTGCCACTGCGCCGTTCGCTGGTTCATGCGGGGGACTACCTGGGCTTGTCCGAGGACGAGTTGATCGCGATGTGCGCGCTCTCCGGCCTTGGTCTCGGTGTCGTCGGGCTGCTTAGTTGCGAGCCCCTCGGGCTGCCTGGTGTGTTGGCCTTGTGTGCGTTCTGCCTCGGTGTCGTGGCGCCCTGGTTTCGAGTCCTGTCTGTTGCTCGAGCGCGTGCGAGAAGCGTCAACCGCGGGCTTCCCGGGGCCGTCGACCTAGCGGCAATGTGCATGAGCGCCGGTCTCGACTTCCCGGGGTCGCTCCGGCGGATCACCGCTAGCGCTGCAGATCCCTGCGACCCCGTGATCGAAGAGTTCAGTCGAGTCCTGCAGGAGTTGGATCTCGGACACACACGAAGGAGCGCGATGGAGGGTCTCGCCGTGCGTGTTCCAACCGATCAGGTTCGCGAGTTCGTCAGCAGCGTGGTGCAGGCCGAAGCCAAGGGCAGTCCGCTCGCGAATGTGTTGACGATTCAGGCACAGACGCAGCGACTGCGGCGCAGCATCGCGGCCGAAGAGACCGCATCGGGGGCGGCGCTCATGCTCTTGGGTCCGATGACGTTGATTTTCCTATGCGTGATCGTCCTTCTCGTGGGCCCCGTAGTGGTTCGCTTCATGACGGGAGGCCTTGGACCGGCATGAAGCGGCCACTCAGCCACCCGCGCATGGGGCTCGTCGCCGTGCTCTGCGTGCTTGCCCTCGTGGTCCTGGCCTCGTGGCTCAGCCCTCGCTCGAGTCCCAAGGCCCAGAATCGTCCCCTCCACGACTACCCTGAGCTGTTCGTCGACTCGGTCGCGTGTCCTCATCGGGGCAATATCCTCGCCAGTGGTCGCAAGTCGGAAGAGCTCGCACGTCTGCGCAGCGACCGATACGCGTACGATCCGGGAGACGGCGTTCGCGCAGTACGCCGCTACCAAGAAGCGGAGTCCTGCTATCGAGGCGAGGGCGACGAACTCGGAGAGCGCCGCGTGCGCCTCGCGATGGCAGCGCTCACCGCTCGAGTGAACACCGATTACGCGGCGGCGCGATTGAACCTATTGAACGCGCTCGAGCAAGAGCGGTGGTCCGCCGCGTTCAGCGAGATCCGTCGGTTGCTACTTCTAACCGACCACATCAGGAGAGACGAGTATGTCGATTGGCTCAGGAAGAACATCGGGACAATCGCGGCCAAGGCGAGCGCCGCGTCCTAGACGTCTGGTCGGCGTGCTGGTCGGCGTGCTCGTCGTTGGTGGGCTGGCGATCCTTGCCGGGTGCCATCAAGCGATCTTCCACCCAAGGCCAGACCTCCAAGCTGAGCTCTCGACCGTCACAGCCGAGGATCTCCTCTCTTTGGCGGTTGCCCACGCGCGCTCCGGCGATCTACTCCGCGCCGAGCAGTACCTGAGCGCGGCACGTCAACGAGGTCACGACGAAGCGGTGGTGGTGTACTGGCTGGTCCGCGTCTGCGTTGCTGCGAGTCGTTACCAATCTGCTTTGAGTCACGCTGCGAGCTATCTTCGCGATCACCCCGAAGACTGGCCTCTTCGGCTTGTCGTCGCGACCATTCACGAGGCTCTCGGTGATGTGCCGCGCGCCGAGTTGGAGCTGGAGCGCATCGTAGGAGCCGAACCTTCCATGCCGTTGCCTCACTACAGGTTAGCCATGCTCTATCGAAATAGGCAGGCTGATCAAGAGCGAGCAAAGCTGCACCTCGAGGAGTACCTCAGGTTGACTCCCACGGGGCCTCACGCCGCCGAGGTCAGGTTCGCTCTGGGCGACGTTGCTGTCGATTCGATGGGCCCTCGACTCGTGCCGTACCCGGCCGTAATCGATCTTGGGGAGGAGGCGACCCCATGAGTGTGCCCCGCCACGTATTCGACCAGACCGTCGCGGCCTTGTTCGCCCCGGTCGGCCAGTTCTTGGAAGGCGACGAAGTGACCGAGATCATGATCAATGGTCACGACGAGATCTACGTGGAGAGATGCGGACGGCTCTACCTGACCGATAGCGAATTCGCGTCGGAGCATGCTCTGATGTCCGCCCTCCGAAACCTGTCTCAGTTCGTGGGTCGGGACCTCGACGCGCGGCACCCGATCCTGGAGGCGAGGCTTCCTGACGGTTCGCGCGTGGAAGCGATCATTCCGCCGGCGGCCTCGTCTGGCCCTGTCGTGTGCATTAGGCGCTTTCGACGTGAGCAGTTGACGCTAGATCGGCTCGTCGAGTTGGGCGCGATCACTCGACACACCGGGGGGCAACTTCGCGCGGTCGTCGAGCGAAGGGACAATGTGATCGTTGCTGGCGGGAGTGGTTCGGGAAAGACATCCCTGTTGAACGCGCTCGCGTCGCTGGCAGTCCATGACGAGCGCGTCGTCGTCATAGAGGATTCCCAAGAGCTTCAACTCGGGCTCCCTCACGTAGTTCACCTCGAGGCTCAGGAAGCAGACGTTCGAGGCCGCGGCGGGATCACCATCCGCGAGCTTCTCAGAGCGACGCTTCGTCTGCGACCAGATAGAATCGTGATCGGTGAGATACGCGGCGGGGAGGCTCTGGACTTGATCCAAGCGATGACGTCTGGCCATCGTGGATGCCTGTCGACTGTTCACGCCACACTTCCGCTCGACACGCTGAGTCGATTGGAGACCATGGCGCTGATGAGCGATGTCGACCTGCCGTTGAACGTGCTTCGGGCGCAGATCGCCTCCGCCGTTGACACTGTCGTCCAGGTCTCTCGGTGCTCTGACGGGTCGCGCAATGTGACGCACGTCACCGAAGTGCTCGGCTACGATCGAGAGAGCGGCTACCAACTCAACCATCTGTTCGAGAGGTCGGCGGAGCCTGGGAGGCGCGAATGACTGAGCCCCCGACGGTGCTCATTCGAGAACCGGACGACGATAGAACCCTCATCGACCCCCGGTTCTCAGCTCGGTCCGCAGAACGACTCTTCGAGGCGTCGGCCCGAGCAATCTCGCCTGCCGATGGGAACTCGAAGCACGATGCGCTTGCTGAAGGAGCACGCAATCCGTTGGAGCACCTGCGCGCAATGCTTTCCGGGCGAAGGCGGCGAATAGTCGAGACGGGCGTGGTGCTCGCTCTTGCTTTCGGGCTTGGTTCGGTGGCTTATCAGCAAAGGCGTGCTGCGGATGCGTTGCGCGATGCACTCGAGGAAATGAAGGTCGGTCGCGCGATGTCTCCGTCCGATGGTATCGCTCGGTCTGGCCGTCGAGCGCGAGCGCCGGTCCGCGATCGATCGCGGGTGGAGATATCCATTCCGGAAGTCGGCGCAGGTGAGCGTGAGGGTCTCGAGCGCAGGGGAGCCAGTCTGCTCGGGTCCAACAACTTCGCGGGCGCGCTGAAGCACTATCAAGGGCTCGTCGAGCTCTTCCCACACGAAGCCACGTTTGGGGACGTAGTCACCGTGTTGAAGGCAAAGTTGAGGTGCGCCGAGCCAGTGAGCAGCCCGTGTCCTTGACGCGTTGGGTGACAGTCATCCTGACCTCTGCGGCCCTTGCATCGTGCGAAAGACCGACTGCAATAGAGCAACCCTTTGCCGTCGTATTCGTCGTCGAATCCGACCCCGGCGTTCGGCTCCCCCAAACCCCGATCTTCGTCGACGGGGAACCCATGGGCGAGAGCAACTCGGATGGGCGTCTGGACACGCAGATTTACGGCCGATCCGGGCAGCAACTGAGGATCTCACATGACTGCCCCCACGGGCACGAAGCTCCCCCCGAGCCGAAGACGCTCCGACTGAGGAAGTTCGAGGGCGTAGACGGGGCCCAAGCCCACGCCATGGAGATCACGCTGAGATGTCGACCCTTGAAACGGCTCGCGGCGTTTGTCGTACGGGCGAGCAACGGTCCCGATCTGCCTATCCTTCTCGACGGAGAACGCGTGGCCCGCACGAGCGCATTGGGCGTGGCTCACTTCTCCACCAGGGGCGCTCCCGGTACAGAGTACACAGTAGAACTCGAGACCGGGGAGCGTCCGCGGCTCCTTCCGAGGTCGCCAACGCACCTAGTCACCCTTCCGGACGCCGATGAGATCTTCGTCATCAACCAGGCGTTCAGCGCCGAAAGAGAGACGAGGCGCCGCGCCCGCCGGCGACCGAGAATCACCAAAATTGAGTAGAGCCCCAGGGGGCGTATTATAACCTGCGGGATGGGTGAGCGGGCGGATGTGGTCGTGGTGGGGGCCGGACTGTCGGGGCTTTGTGCGGCGCGGAAGCTTCGTGCTCAGGGTGCGTCGGTGCGGGTCGTCGAGGCGCGCGATCGGGTTGGGGGGCGCACTCGGACCGAGCAGCTCGGGCAGGGCTCGTTCGATTTCGGCGGGCAGTGGATCGGGCCTGGTCAGAAGCGCTTGCACGCGCTTGCGAACGAGCTTGGGATCGAGACGTTTCCGACGTACACGAAAGGCAAGAAGGTGCTGGAGGTCGAGGGGAAGGTGTCGACCTACAAGCGGTCCATTCCCTCACTGTCGGTGCCCAACCTGATTCAGATGCAGGGAGCGCTCAGCTACCTCAAGCGTGCGCAGCAGAAGATTTCGCCTGCGGGGCCGATGACGGCGGACGGTGCCGAGGCGCTGGATGGGGAGACGCTCGAGACTTGGCGCTCGCGGTTCGTGAAGTCGAGCAAGATCAACGCGGTGCTGGATGCCGCGGTCCGGGCGATCTTCGGCGCAGAGGCGCGTGATCTATCGGCGCTCTTTTTTCTGATGTATCTCAACGCCGGAGGCGGGCTGCTGAGCCTCGTGGAGGCTCGCGGGGGCGCGCAGCAGGATCGCTTCGTCCCCGGGGCGCAGGCAATTTCATTGGCGCTCGCGAAGGAGTTGGGGGACGCGGTGGCCCTTGGGCTACCCGTTCGCAGGCTCGTTCAGAGCGGCGAGGGCGTGGACGCGGTGTCCGATGCGCAGACGATCGGAGGACGATACGCGATCGTCACCGTGCCCCCGATGCTTGCGGGGCGCATCGAGTACGAGCCTTCGGTTTCGGTCGGTCGCGATCAAGTCACACAGCGCTTTGCGATGGGCGCGGCGGTGAAGGTCATCGTCACCTATGAGCGCGCGTTCTGGCGTGAGGCTGGGTTCTCGGGCGAAGTCGTCAGCTCCGACGGACCGCTCAGCGTGGTCTACGACAACACGTCGCACGACGCACGGCAGCCTGCACTCGTCGGGTTGGTCGTCGGGAGCCAAGCGCGGCAATGGTCGGCGCAACCTTTATCCGACCGACAACGTCGCGTGACGGGCGCGCTCAAGCGCTACTTCGGCGAACAGGCAGGCTCGTTTCAAGAGTATCGCGAGCTCGATTGGGGTGCAGAGCCCTGGTCACGCGGGGGCCCGGTGGGTGGATTGCCGCCCGGCGTTCTGACCCACTCGTTTGCACATCTCCGCAAGCCCGAGGGCCGAATCCACTGGGCGGGTACCGAATCCGCAACCGAATGGATCGGCTACATGGAAGGCGCCATTCAGTCCGGTGAACGCGCCGCTGACGAAGTGCTGCGGCGGCTTTAGGCGCTCGGCGCGAGCCGAACCACGACGTCTTTGGAGGCGGGGGTGTAGCTGCCTTCGGCGTACTTGTTCAGGGGGACGAGGATGTTTGCTTCGGGGAAGTACGTGGCTACACAGCGTCGGGGGATCGGGTAGGAGACGACGGTGAAGCGGGGGGCGATGCGGTGCCTGCCGCCGAAATCGTTGGTGATGTCGACCTTCGCGCCTGCGGTCAGGCCGGCCTGTCGGATGTCGGCTTCGTTCATGAACACGACGCGGCGGCCGCCTCGAATGCCTCGGTAGCGGTCGTCGTTTCCGTAGACGGTGGTGTTGTATTGGTCGTGTGTGCGCACGGTCATCATGCGGTAGGTACCCTCGGGCAGGGTAAGGTCGGGCGCGGGGTTGATGCTGAATCGGGCCTTGCCGCTCTCCGTGTCGAACTTCCGCTCACGCGGGCCGTTGTAGAGGTGGAATCCGCCCGGCTCGCGTACACGGGCGTTGAAGTCGTCGAAGGTCGGGATGGTTTCAGCGATGAGATCACGGATGCGGTCGTAGTCCTCGATCAGCCAACACCAGCTCACTGGGGTTTTCGGGCCTAGTACTTCTTGGGCGAGGCGCGCGACGATCGCGGGTTCGCTGTGGAGCTCGGGGTCGGCCGGCTCGAGGTGACCCTGCGAGGAGTGGACGACGCCCATGGAGTTTTCGACGGTGACGAACTGCGGGCCGTACGCCTGGGCGTCGACTTCGGAGCGAGCGAGGCAGGGCAAGATGATCGATGAGTTGCCGCGCACCAAGTGTCCGCGGTTGAGTTTGGTGCTCACGTGGACGAGCAAGTTGCAGTTCTCGAGCGCGTGCGCGGTGCGTTCGGTGTCGGGTGACGCCTGGAGGAAGTTGCCGCCCATCGCGAAGAAGATCTTCGCGCGGCCTTCGAGCATCGCGTGAATCGCTTCGACGGTGTTGAAGCCATGCTCGCGCGGAGGGTCGAAGCCGAAGACGGTTTGGATACGATCGAGCAGTGCCTTGCTTGGGCGGTCGTGAATGCCCATCGTCCGGTCGCCTTGAACGTTGCTGTGACCGCGCACCGGGCAAGTGCCTGCGCCGGGCATTCCGATGCTGCCGCGCATCAAGAGGAAGTTGACGATCTCGCGGACGTTGCCGACTCCGTTCTTGTGTTGGGTCAGGCCCATCGCCCAACAAACGATGGTCTTTCGGCTGCGCAGGATGATCTCGACGGCTCGTTCGACCTCAGCCCGCGTGACGCCGGCTGCTCCGATGAGCGCGTCGACGTCCTGCGATTCTAGGTGCGCGCGAAGCTCCGCGAAGCCGTCGGTGTGGAGGTTGATGAAGTCGTCGTCGAGGACGTCGCCGGGCCTACGGGCTTCAGCTTCGAGTAGTAGACACATCAGCGCTTTGAGCAGCGCAACATCGCCGTTGATCTGCACCTGAAGAAACAGGTCGGCGATCTGCGTGCCTCCGGTGAGCAGTTGGCGGGGACTCTTTGGATTGACGAAGCCTATCAAGCCGGCTTCGGGGAGCGGGTTGATCGCGATGATCTGGGCGCCGTTCTTCTTTGCCTTTTGCAACGCGGTCAGCATGCGTGGATGGTTCGTCCCCGGGTTCTGACCCATCACGATGATGGTGTCGGCTTCGTGGACGTCCTCGAGCGTGACGGAACCTTTGCCGATGCCCACCGTCTCTCCGAGGCCGACGCCGCTCGACTCGTGGCACATGTTGGAGCAGTCGGGAAGATTGTTCGTTCCAAACGCGCGCACGAACAACTGGTAGAGGAACGCCGCCTCGTTGCTGGTGCGGCCCGAGGTGTAGAAGATTGCTTCGTTCGGGGAGGCGAGCTCCTTGAGAGCGCTGCCCACGCGGGCGAAGGCTTCATGCCAGTCGATCGGCTCGTAGAAGCGTGAACCGGGCCGGAGCAAGAGCGGTTGCGTGAGCCGGCCTTGAAGGCCGAGCCAGTGGTCGGACTTCCTTGCGAGGTCGTCGATGCTGTAGCGTTGGAAAAACTTCCAATCGAGGCGACGCCGCGTGGTTTCCCACGCTGCTGCTTTGGCGCCGTTCTCGCAGAACTCGGTGAGCGCGGCGCGGTCGTCCGGGTCGGGCCACGCACAGCCGGGACAATCGAACCCATCGGTTTGGTTCATCTGCGCAAGGATGCGCACGGCGGATGGGATCGAGTGGCCATGCTCGTGCATGTGGGCGAACGCCGAGCGCACGGCTGCCAAGCCGGCCGCCTTCTTCTTGGGTGCTTCGACGATCAGCTGGTCGTCGGTCTCGGGTGGCTCTGCGCCGCTGGGCCGGTCCGCTGCCATCAACCCACCTCGACCTGAACGAATGCGCGCTCGTTCGCTTCAAGCGCGATGCGTTCGCCGTTTGAATAGACGTTGAAGCGGTTCTCGCGCGCGAAGCCCACCAGCGTGAGGCAAAAGCGCTGCGCAGTTTCGATGGCCAGGCTCGATGCGGCTCCGATGGCAACCATCATTGGAAAGCCCGCGCGAACCGTCTTCTGGACGAGCTCGAAGCTCGCGCGGCTGCTCATCACGACGAAACTGTGGCCGGAGGCACGGGGGCTGTCCTGAAGCCGGGCGCCAACCAGCTTGTCGAGCGCGTTGTGTCTTCCGACGTCCTCGCGGTGCAGCAGGAGGTTGCCCGTGTTGTCGAACAGCGCGGCCCCGTGTGTACCGCCGGTGTGGCGAAACCAAATCTGCGACCTTTCCAAGGAGACCAGCGCGCTTCGGATGGCTGCGGGTTGAAACGAGTCTTCCTCCACAGGGACTTGCTCGCAGCCCGCCTTCGACAAAGACTCGACCGTGCGCTCTCCGCAGACGCCGCAAGCGCTGGTCATCGTGAGGTTGCGTTCGAACAGCCGAGACGGAACGACGACACGCTCGTGCAAGACCGCCCGAATTACATTCTCCGGCGTATCGGAGCGATGGCAGTGGCGCACGCTGATCAGGTCGTCGATGCCTGCGATGACTCCCTCGGCGTACAGAAAACCCGTGACCAAGTCACGGTCGTGTCCGGGTGTCCGCATCGTCATCGCCAGTGGCGTTTCACTTCGTGCGCGCCCCTCCCCGTGCTCGAGAACGATCTGAAGTGGCTCCTCCACCGCGACCAAGTCGCTGGTGTGCTCTCTGTGCTGGCGCTCGATGCGCTCGACCTTCGTGGAAGCAACGGGAGTGCGGGCCATAGACCGCACAGCCTACCGTGCATCAACCCTTCTAAGAAGGGGCCTCTCCCCTTTTCTAGTAGATGCCGGGGATGATTCGGTAGCGGACTCGTTCGCAGTAGCGGGTCCAGTCGGCGCCGTATTTCTTGGAGCAGAAGTTGTGGTCTCTGCGCTCGCGGTGAATGAGGAGGATGGCGAAGTAGATTGGGTAGAAGTAGGGGAGTGCGGAACCGAAGAGGCAGGGGAGGGACCAGGAGAGGGCCATCAGGATGTCGCCGACGTAGTTGAAGTGGCGGGACCAGCCCCAGAAACCGGAGAGCAAGAGCTTGCCGCCTTGCTCGGTCTGCATGTACTCGGCCTTCTTTCCCCAGATTCTCACATTGTCGGGGTCGCCGCGGAACTTGTGCTTCTGCAGGTTGACCGCGCGGAAGATGTAGAGCCCGAGCATGTTGGTAAGGACGATCAGCACGGCGCCCCACCAGGGCAGCGAGTGCACGCGGTCGATGAGGTAGTGTGCCTGCAGCGCGTACGTCATCGGGACCCAGACCAAATCACCAAACGCCAGCATGTAGCCGAAGTTTTCGTGCTTGATGTCCATCGTGGTGAGGATCGCCTCTTCATTCCAGAAGTAGTCGATGATGTAGATCATCTGGAAGACCCAAACGAGGATCATCGAGGTCGAAACGAAACCGTACTGTTCGTACTGGACGTAGGCGAACGAGGTGTTGAGCAGCACCCAGAAAATGAGGCCCGGGCGCGCTTCGCAGAAAATCTTGAGGTCGAGCCCGTCACGGCCCGGCGGGACGCGCGGGTTGTGGCCGGTGCCCATCCAGAAGTCGTGGATGAACTTGCCGCTGAGGTGGCGTGCCTGCCCGTGCTGCTTGCCGTACCAATAGAGGTAGATGCTGAAGAGGAATGCGAAGATTGTCATCACGCTGATCAACGCGCCAAACTCGTCGTGGAGCTCGCGAATCGAAAACACGCCGGACCAGTGCAGCATCGCTACTGCGATGAAGGTCACCACAAGGGAGAACAAGCCGTTCATGCGATACGGCAGGCGGCCGCCATCCGGGAGCTCAGCGCCAAGCACCTCGCGTCCTGGCGCATACTTCTGAAGGAGCGCCTGGAACGTGAACCAGACGCCGTAGATGATCGCGGCGCGCCCGGTTGGCATCATCGCATCTTTGAAGCCTGCCCAATCCGCGTTAGCGCCCGGAAGTACGGCGCCGTCGTTGAAGCGCACCGCAAAGAAGAGGTAGGCCGTGAAGACCGGGAGCCCGATGATCATCGCGAAGTTTCCAGGTACCCCGCCGAACTCCAACTTCTGTTTCTGCTCGTCCATGCGCCGGACTCTAAATCAAAACCCGACCAGCGCGAAACGGAGCTTTGCAGCCTACGGGCGTTGGCGTAGTACCGGGTCATGCGGTTTGGGCGGAAAGTCCGCCGGCTAGGCGCTCCCGGGGGCAGACCATGCGGTCAGGGGTCGTCAGAGGTCGTCTTGGGGTGGCGGCGGCAGGGACGACACGCGGTTTGGCGACGGGCCCCAGGTGTCCACGCGCGGGAGCATCTTGTACAGGAGCCAATGATACGTGCTCCGCGGCAGGAGCCGGCGCAGTACCGAGAAGCCGAATGCATCGAATGTTGCCGGGACGCGCAATGGGGGGCGTTTTCGACGCATCGTTCGGAGGACGACCTTTGCCACCGACTCGGGCGTCGCGTGGGAGGCCTTCATCACCTTTGCGACGAACGGGGCCATGTTCGCGTAATGCTCGTGATAAGGCTCCGCCAGTTCGTGTTCGGAGCGATCGCTCTTGGGCGTGTACCGGACCTTTTGGAATCCGTCCGAGCGGACGAAGCCGGGCTGCACCAAGCTCACGCGAATCCCCCACGGGCGCACTTCGTACCAAAGCGCTTCGTGCGCTCCTTCGAGCGCGAATTTCGAGGCGCTGTACGCACCCATCGTCGGCATCGCCATCATGCCACCGACCGAGCTAACCGTGATGATGCGCCCGGCGCGCTTTGCGCGCATGCCAGGAAGCACGAGTCGGATGAGCTCCATGGGCGAGCGGAAATTCACGTCCATTTGGGCGAGGCGCTCCCGCTCCTCGACGTGCTCCACCACGGCGCGATAGGAGACGCCGGCATTGTTGACGAGAATGTCGATGCCGCCCCAGTCGCGGTCGGCCTCGGCGATGATGGCCTCGCGTTCTTCGGCACGCGTGACATCGAGGGGACGAATCCGAACGTTCTGCGACTCGCCGATCGAATGGACATCGAAGCGTGGGAGGGAGGCTTGCCGGGCCGTGAGGAACACCCGGTACTTGGTTGCCGTCAGGGCCCGCGCCATCGCGAGGCCGATGCCTGTGCTGGCGCCCGTGATCAGGACAGTTTGTTCCGAGTCCATACGGATTTGAGTTTATATGGGTCGGCCCTTACACTGGAAGCGCCTTTTGAAGGCAGGGGAGGTCGCGATGGGTTGGTGGATCGGTGTGCTGGTGCTCGCTCTCCTGGTGCTCGCTTGGTTTGTGGGCGTCTACAACGCCCTGGTCAATCTTCGAAACCGGTTCAAGAACGCGTTTTCCCAAATAGATGTCCAGCTCAAGCGGCGGCACGACTTGATTCCCAACCTGGTTGAAACGGCCAAAGGGTTCCTGTCCCACGAGCGCGAGACGCTGGAAGCGGTGATAGCGGCCCGAAACTCCGCGGAGGGGGCTCGAACGCGGGCGGCTGCAGAGCCTGGCGATCCGGAGGCGATGCAGGGCCTCGCAAGCGCAGAGGCGGGGCTGAGCGGCGTACTCGGTCGCTTCTTTGCGCTTTCCGAGGCGTATCCGGACCTCAAGTCGAACCAGAACATGATGCAGCTCTCCGAGGAGCTCTCGACGACCGAGAACAAGATCGCGTTTGCGCGACAGTCCTTCAACGATGCGGTTATGCAGTACAACAACAAGTGCGAGATGGTGCCGTCGAACCTGGTGGCAAACGCGTTTGGCTTCAAGCGCGCCGAGTTTTTCGAGGTCGAGGGCGAAGGCGAGCGCGCCCCCGTCAAAGTTCAGTTCTGAGCCATGGACTTCTTCGAGGAGCAAGCCCTCGCGCGCAACCGCACTCTACGGCTGGTGCTTCTCTTTGCAGTTGCGGTCGTTGGTGTCGTCATCGCGGTCTACGTTCTCGCAATGGTTTGCTACACAGCTGGCGCGGCAGATTCGACCGGGGTCGCGTATGTGACCGGCGACTACGACAACGTAGACAAGCTCATTCTGTCTTTCTGGAACCCCGGCGTACTACTCTTTGCGCTTGGCAGTACGACCGCGGTGATCGGCCTGGGCTCGCTCTACAAGATCGCCCAACTACGCGACGGTGGGCCTGCCGTAGCCCTGAGCCTTGGCGGTCGAAAGATAGACCCCGACGCGACCAAGCTCGAGGAGCGCCGCCTTCTGAATGTCGTCGAAGAGATGGCCATCGCATCCGGTGTGCCCGTTCCCGAGGTGTACGTTCTCGACCGGGAGTCCGGCATCAATGCGTTTGCCGCAGGAAACACGACGAGTGACGCGGTCATCGGCGTGACGTACGGGACGCTCCAGCTGCTTAGGCGCGACGAGCTCCAAGGCGTGATCGCCCATGAGTTCAGCCATATCCTCAACGGAGACTCGCGTCTCAACGTCCGCGCCATCGGGCTGCTTCATGGGATCTTTCTCCTCGCGCTGATCGGTCGATTTCTGACCCGCGGCTCCATGCGCAGCGGGAAGAAGGGAGGGAGCGGCGTGGCGCTCGTCGGACTCGGCCTGTTGACCATCGGTTCGATCGGGGTGTTCTTCGGACGCATGATTCAGAGCTCGATCTCGCGGCAGCGCGAGCTCCTCGCTGATGCATCGGCGGTCCAGTTCACGCGCGACACCGATGGCCTCGTGGGTGCTCTCAAGAAGATCGGCGGCGCGACGCCTCGTTCCTATCTCAACACGCCGAAGGCCGACGAAGCGAGTCACATCTTCTTCTCGGACGCGATTCGCCGGATGCGATTGTTCGCCGGGCTCTTTCGCACCCACCCTCCTCTCGGAGATCGCATTCGAAAGCTGGAGCCCCAGTGGGATGGGGAGTTCACGGAAGTCGGCTTACCGGACATTGCGGAAGGGATGAGCACCCCGCCTGATGCGCCGGATGGGCAGGCCAAGGGGTTTGCGGAGGCCCCGACGAAAGAAAGTGTGAGCCAGGCAATGGAGCACATCGGGAGCCCGCGCTCCGAGCAGATCACGTTCGCGCGCTCCCTTCATGCAGCCTTGCCCGAGCTCTGGGTTCGCGCCGTGCACCAGGCGCCGATGGCGCAGGCGATGGTTTTCGGGCTCCTGCTCGCGCAAGACGAGGTGCTCCGCGGGACTGAGCTGATGAGCGTGGCCGAGCTCACCGACCCGCAAACGGCCGACCTCACGCTTCGGTTCCACTCCGAGGCCGGCGACCGGTCGTCCGCGGAGAAGATCGCACTGGCCAATATGGCGATCCCGACGCTTCGTGGTTTGTCGACCGATGAGTACGAGCGTTTTCGCGGAGTGGTCGACGCCTTGATGCAGAGCGATCGACGCATCGATCTCTTTGAGTACACGCTCAGCCGGATGATCCAACGTCATCTGGCGCGGCACTTCGAAGGCGTCGGTCCGACGCCGCTCCGCTTTCGCTCACTCGCTCCGCTCCTTCCCGACGCACGAGTCTTGCTCGCGACACTGGCGCGAGCCGGTAGCCCAACGGACGAGGAAGCTGAGCGCGCATTCCGGCACGGAGCGAAGGTGCTTCAGTCGAGCGAGTCCGCCGGGGTGCTCCCGTCTCCGGGCGAATGTACCCTGGCCGCCGTCGATCGCGCTCTTCAACGCTACGATGGTGCAACACCGTCGCTAAAGCGAGGCATTATGCTGGCCTGCGCCGCTACCGTCCTGGCCGACGACAACGTTACCGACCGCGAGGCGGAGGTCGTTCGCGTCATCGGCGATGCGCTCGATTGTCCCGTGCCCCCTTTTGTGCAATCGGAATGACATCATGGAGACACTAAGCGTCTACGAGACCGACGACGAGGTGCAGGCCCTGGGGCTGCAGGAGGCCCTCGAGGCCGAGGGCATCGCCGCGGTCTTGATCAACCACCGCGACACGGCCTATCCGGGAATCACGGACAAGCAGCGGCACGGGACCGAAATCCGCGTTGAGCGCGATCAGGTCGAGAAGGCCACTGTGCTCATCGAGGAATTCCTAGCGGCCGAGCCCGTAGAAGGGCCCCCGATTGCGCCTCCCCCCGATTCGGAGCCCGCGCCCGGCCTTCGTGGGCCGGGGTGGCTGATCATCACGTTGTTAATGCTGACCTCACTGGGAGTCGCCGCCTACATACTGAACGCCAACTGAGCCTTGGCGCGCTATCGGTTTTGCGCTATAAATTGGCGGTTCGTAAAGGAAGCGCACCCATGGCTGGCACAGACACTTACAACCTCCAAGAGCTCGCAAAGCTTCTCGGCTGGAACCCCGCTCACTGCAAAGTAATCCTCAAGCAGCTCGGTGTAGATCCAGCAGGCCAGATCGACGACGCGACCGCCGCCAAGGTAGCCAAAAAGGTTCGTCGCCCCTGGCCGCCCAAAGCTGCCTAGCTCACCTCCGCCGGGCCAATCCGGCGGTACATCTTGCCGATCATCATGGCCGGTGGGGCTGCCTGAGTGCTTGGCCGATTGCGTCGACGAGCCCCGAGTATCGCTGCGCCCGTCGTCCGAGTGCAGCTAGGACGACCTGCCTAGAGCCGACCAGCCGCACCCGCTGCCGAGCGCGGCTCACCGCCGTGTAGAGAAGCTCTCGGGTGAGTAGCGGCACGTCTTCGTCCGGAAGGACGATCAACACCTCGTCGAACTCGGACCCTTGCGCCTTGTGAACGCTCAACGCGAAGGCGTCGGAGAACTGTGGCAGCCTCGCTTCGGCGAGCTCCCGGAAGCCGTGCGTGTCGCTCTGCACCGTCGCGGTGGGCGGATCGGCGTCGACCAGCATCGCGAAGTCGCCGTTGTACACGCGAAGCTCGTGGCTGTTCGCTTCGATGATGATCGGCGTGACACGCGGCGTGCCGTTCTGCGGGCTGCGAAGCCGCTCCCGAATCGCCTCGCCTAGCCGCCGGGTGCCGACACGGCCCCGTCGGAAAGGGGTGAGCATCACGTATCTGCTCCGAAGATCGAAATGCTCGGCTGGGTCGGATGTGCCTAGAACCTCGGCCCAGTGGGTGGCAGCGCGATCGAGCTCGCCTTGCAGGCCTTCCGGGGGACTCCAAACGACATCATCCGTGTCCTCGCGCCCGAGCAAGGCTTCGACCACCGTCCCGTTGCCGCTTCGGACCGCGGCGACGAGCTGGCCGAGTGGTTGCTCGTCGTCGTACCGATACGTCTTGGTCAGGTGCGTGACCCGGTCGCGCCAGTCGGTGTCCGTGCTGGCGGCGACGAGGTCGCGAAGAACAGAGCCCGCTTCAACCGAAGTGAGCTGGTCGGGGTCGCCGACGATCAGCAGCGTGGCGCCGCGCGGCGTCGCGTCGAGTAGCTGGCGCATCAAGCCGAGGTCGATCATCGAAGCCTCGTCCACGACGACCACGTCGGCTTCCAGCGGAAGGTTCGCGTTCCGTCGAAAGTGCATCCCCGCGCGTTGCATGCCGAGCGCTCGGTGGATGGTCGTTGCCTGTTCGGGGATCAGCTCGAGAACTTCATCAGAGGCATCGATCCGAACCTTCGCCGCGCGTACTGCCTCGCCCAACCTTGCGGCGGACTTCCCTGTGGGGGCGAGAAGCATCACAGCGGGTGCGGCGGCAGTCTCGTGTAGCCACCCTTCGACGAGCAGCGCGATGATCGCCGCGACCGTGGTCGTCTTGCCGGTGCCTGGCCCTCCGCACAGAAGCGATACGCGATGCCGGAGCGCGTTCTCGGCCGCCCGGCGCTGCGGCGAATCCGGCGCCCCAGGAAAGAGCCTGTCGAGCGAACTGGGAAGCCAAGGCGAATCGGGTGAGATGACCGGGGGTGCGGCGGACCGCACTGCGAGCTCTCGGCCGATGTCCTGCTCGAGCTGCCAATAGCGCCTGAGGTACAGCCGACCGGTCTCATCGAGGACGAGCGGGCCCCGGTGGGTCAGCGGGCTCTTTCCGAGAGCGTCCCTCCAGCGAGCCGTATCGGGTAGTGCGCTGGTTGGCGCCGCTTCTCGCGGCCAGACGTCAGTCGTGGACATCCCGATTGGGAAGCAGCTGTGACCACGTCGCACGTTGCGGCTCGTGAGCGCGACCGCGAGCTCGACTTCCGGGTTGGCGGTGCCGCTCATGCGGCCGAGGGCACGCGCGAGCTCCACGTCGAGCAGGTCAAGCAGCCCGCTCGCTTGCAGGTCAGCGAGACTCATCGCCCCCTCCTAGCCAGTGGTCCACTGCCGTCAGGAACTCGGTGGGTTGTCGATCGAAGAACACACTTGCCCCCGCACTCTCGGCGCCCCGCATCCCCCGAAGAAACAAGAACATCACGCCGCCCCAGTGACGCTCCGGGTCAAAGTCTGCCATTCGCTGCCTCAGGTGCCGCTGAGCGGCGGAGGAGTAGAGCTGGCCCTGGAGCACGTAGTGCTCGCGTTGAACCGCTTCGTTGATGGCCTCGGCGTCATAAGCAGGGAGGGTATTCGACTTGTAGTCGGCGACGTACCAACGACCTTGCCATTCAAACATCAGGTCGATGTATCCTCGAAGGAACTCTTGAAGCCTTGGAGAGCCGACTTCGGCAAGGCGTTCGTAGTATCGAGGCGCCGCCGCCGGTGACCCATGCTGCTGCATGAGCGCGGCAAGCTCATCGAGCTTGGGCCGGCCGACGCACAACGTGAACTCGAGCTCCCGGAGTTGCTGGGTCTCCGGCAAGTCGATCAGCCGGGGTGCCCCTGGCTCGTTGGTGAGTGGCGTCGCGCCGACCGTCTGCAGATCACGCTGGACCAGCGGCGCCAACGCGACGTCGAGGCCGAAGTCACGGAGCTCCCGTTCGATCAGTTGCCGGGTCTCGTCGCCCCCGAGCTCGTGGAACTTGGCGTGCTCCAGCATCGAGTGGAGCAATAGGCCGGTACGCACGCCGCCAGGCAAGTCCGTGAAGAGCGCAGCCGTGGAGTCGGCTAAGCTCGCGCTGCCCCGGGGGCCTGGGGTCTTCTCATCGTGTCCGGTGAGGCTCGTGAAGCTTGCGATGCGCGCGGTATGGCTGAAGAAGCGCGTCGGTTCTTGCGCGGTGAGGGCATCGGTTGGGGCCTCGTGCTCTACGGGCCCGCACTGCTGCACGTGCGGAGGACGGCAGGCGATCGACCCGGACGAGCTGGCGGCAAGGGCCTCGAGGTCCTTTCTCATCGCGTCTTCGTCCAGCTTGCCCAGGCCCTCGTCGCCGTGGAGGAGGTAGCCGAGCGCAGACTTCTTCCAGCTCGGGCCGTGACCCCAGAACAGCGTGCAACGATGCTTCGCCCGTGTCACTGCCACGTAGAGCAATCGCAGCGCCTCGGAGAAGGCCTCCTCTTCGCTCGCTTGCAGATGCGCGTCGCGATCCTGCGAGCCGAGATCGATTTTGATGTTACGGTGCGCGTCGTGGAACTTCACCGCGACTTTCTCGAACGGCCATAGGCCTGCATCGTTCCATGTAAAGGGGCAGTAGACGATCCCAAACTCGAGCCCCTTGCTCTTGTGAATCGTCGCGACGCGTACTGCGCCAGATTCGGCGTCGGGGCGTTGTTGCAGGTCTTCGTATGCGACGGCGCCGTCGTCCCGGGTATCTTCATCGAGGCGTCGGAACCACTGCATCAGCGCGATGGGATCTCGCTTTCGCTGGCGCTCGCCCCGGAGCAGGAGCTCTTCGACGTGCAGTAGGTCTGTCAACTTGCGGCGCGCCGCGGGATGGCTTGCGATGGAGACCTCTGCCCCAGTGCTGCGGAGCATGTCTTCGAGGAACCGCACGACGCCCTGGCTGTGCCACGTGTCGTTCCAGTTGCGGAACCGGGACACCCATTCCGCCCAGAGATCGTCGGTCATGGTCGCAAGCTCGTACGGGGACACACCTAGGAGTGGCGTGAGGAGCGCGCGGCGGGCCGCCTGCGAGTCACCCGGCATCAGCGCCGCCTCGAGCACGGCGCGGACGTCCGTTGCAATCTCGGTGTTGAGCACGCTCGAATCGCCGTCGAGCGATACGGGGATGTTCAGGCCCCTGAGTGCGCCCGTGACAGCCATCGCCTGGTTGTTGCTTCGGCACAAAACCGCGATGTCGCCTGGCTCCACGCGGCGCTTCTCGATTCGGGCGTCGGACCCTAGCAGTAGAGCGATCTCGTTGGCGACAATCGGAGCGACCGCGGCGGCGATGGGACCCTTGAGCTCCTGCTCGCCCAGGAAGAGCACTTCCATCGCCGGGTCGAACGTCGAGCGGCTCTCTCGGTGGTAGGGGATCGCCGTCGGCATGTCGATGCCCTCGAGGATGAACGGCGGCTCCCGAAGAGAGAACAGTGTGTTGACCGCGTGAACGACCCCGGGATCAGAGCGCCGATTTTCTGAGAGGGTGTACCGTCGCCCCGCGACATCGCCCACGGCTCCGAGGTACGAGAAAACGTCCGCACCCCGGAAAGCATAGATCGCCTGCTTCGGATCGCCGACGTACACGACTTTGCCCTCGCCGTAGATTGCGCGAAAGATCCCGTATTGCACCGCATCGGTATCCTGAAACTCATCGACGAGGGCCATTGGGTACTCGGCCAAGATGGTTTGAGCGATCCGTTCGGTGTCGAATACCTCGCTCCGCGCATGGGACGGATCGAATGGCGCGTACACGGTGGTGAGCAAGTCGTCGAATGTCAGAACCGCCGTGTCTTCTTGCCGTTTGCGAGCATGGGTCCTGGCAAATTCGATGAACCGTTGGCGGAGTGCGAACACCGCGTAGTCGAATCCAGGGGCCAGGGTCTCGTGCGCCTCCCAAAGGCTCGCGCAGGCGTCGAAGAAGGGGTGCGTGGGCTCGTCGAACCCCTTCTTCATCTTCATGTTTCCCCGCGCAACCTTAGGAAGGAAGTCTGGCGGGTACTCAAAGCGCGTCTGCCTAAAGAAGCCATCGAGCTCGTGCAGCCACACTCCCTCGATCGACGACACGCGATAGCTGTTGCGATTGAGGCCTTTGTCGTGAAGCAGGATCTCGACGACGCGCCGTCGCTCCGCCGTCCACAGGGCAGCCGCCGCTTCCCTCGACGCCCACCACTGCGCCAGCGCATCGTCGTCGACTTCACTAGGCATCGGGCCGACAACCTCGATGCCAGGCATCATCGCCACGTTGGCCAGCTTGGCCAGATGGTCGACGTTGACTCCGTGGTGCTGCAGAGCGCGGAGCAACCAGTCGGGCTTGTCGTACAGATCGGTTGCCCAGAAGTCGACTGCCAGGTCGGCGTACATCGAGGCGACGTCCTCCGCGACCTCGAAGTCGAAGTCGATGGCGAACGAGAGCGGGTGGTCTTGAAGGAGGCGCTGACAGAGCCCGTGGATCGTCAGGATCGACGCTTGATCCATCCGTCCGAGGGCCTTCCTCAGCCGGTCTTCGGCCCCGCGTCGCCCCAAGCGCTCGACCGCGCCGGCGACGATACCGTGTAGAACATCTCCGTCTTCCGACGTGCCGTCCAGATGAGCGATCGCGCTCAGGACTCGCTGGCGTGCGCGCACACGAAGCTCTGCGGTCGCCGCTTTGGTGTACGTGACGACCAGAATCTGTTCCGGCATTAGGTCGTATTCCAAGATCGCTCGCACGAAGTACGTCGTGATCGTGTACGTCTTGCCGGTGCCTGCGCTGGCTTCGACGAGGGCCGGAGCGTCGAGCGGGATGAGCTGAGGGGAGACTGCGCTCATCGTTCGGTCCGGTGCTGGAGCATCGGTGCGTAGACGTGGAGCGCCGCTTGTTGAAACGCCTCACTCCACGCCGAGTCGAGGAAGGGGTCCTCCGGGCCGAGCGCGTAGCTGAGGCTCGGGTCCCATCGGCGCTGCTTGGTGAGCGCGCCCTTCGCGGCCGAGATCGCTTTGTCCACCCCGCCGCGATCGACCTCCTCCGCAAAGGCGCGAGATGAACCTTCCAGCAAAGGAAGCGGCTTCGTGTGCGACGCGCGATAGAGGTCGAGCAAGCCTTCCAACGCTTCGCGCGGATCGTTGACGGGGCCGAAGGACACCAAGTGAGCGCGAGTCTCATTCCCGCGAAGCACGAGATGGGTCGTGCCTGCAAGCCCAGCCACTTGCATGAGGAGATGCTCGACCCACACCGCCAGCTCGGCTCGCTGGCCCGTCTTGGTGAAGCGTTTCAGGACGCGATGCTCGGGACCCAGGCCGTCCAGACGTCCTTCGAGGAGGACGCCACCGAGGTTCACCGATGCCAGCTCGGACCGGGCCTCGGCGCCATCCTCGATCCCGTCGTGACGGTCGTTCAGCAAGTGGATTTCTCGCGCGAGTCGCTGCCTTTCGAGACCACCCCAGCTTCCGTCGGGAAACTCGGGCACGGCGTGCAGGAATACTTCGAGATCGCTCCCGCGGAGGCCCGCTGTCAGCGCTCCGTTGCCCACCTTCGAAGCCGCCATGGGGTCGAGTTTGGTCAGCGCGCTCGTTGGCTCATACAGCTCCGACGTACCGAAGCGGGCGCCAAGGACCTTCTCGATGAAAGCCCGTAGTGGGTTCCAGAGCCATGTTGTGAGCTCACCGACCGAGAGCGCGTCGTCCGGCGGCTCCGCCTCGGCTCGCAGCTCGATTCCGTCCGGCTGCACCGCTGGTTCTGCCATGGTCCGTGCGATCTCGAGGTACCGCCGCGAGGCGCTTTGCGGTAGGGCGCCACCGTCGAAGTACCTTGCGTCGAATGCATGCAGGGGATGCGTGGTGGTCTCGAGAGCGTCTCCGTCCGGCGAACGTGCGTAATAACGCCGGGCTGTTTCGCAGAGGTTCCAGACGACCGGCGAAGGGTTCGCGGCGGCCCGGAGGCTATTGGTCGGCGCGCTGTAGGTGATGATGACCCGATCTCGCGCGCCCAGGATCGCCTGGAGGAAGGAGTGATGGTCTTCGTCCCTCTTGTTGCGGTCTCCTCGTTTGTGTTCGCGCCGCGTGTGATCGAAGCTGGGACGACTGTCCGGTCGTGGAAAGGAGTCTTCGCTCATCCCGACGAGGCACACGACTCGAAAGGGAACCGAGCGCAACGGAACGAGCTCCGTGAGAGTGACACCGCGTCGAAGGAATCCAACCGCCGGGGTGTTCGCGCGGAGCCACCCCTGGAGCTCTCGGGCCAGCGTCTTGAGCGGGATGGCGCCTGCATACCCGCTACGTTCGGCGACATCTCGCAGCTCAGCAAACGCGGAGCGAAGAGTTCGCGCCGCCACGCTGCTCTCGTCGTCCTCGGCGAAGAGAGTAGTCGCGAGGCGGTTCAGGTGACCCAACCAGGCGTCGATCGTGAGCGGTTGCCGAGTGTGGTCGTGGAAATCGAAGAGGATCTCACACAGCCGCGCCAATCGCGCGATCAACTCAGCGTCCCCGAGGCTCGGAGCGCCTCGGGGCAACAAGCCTTCGAACACGTCCGTGGTGTCTGGCATCGATGCGAAGCCGAGAAAGAGCCGCCCCAGGCCGGCACGCCACGTGTGCACCGCTTCGGCGGGAAACTCGAGCTGCTCGCGATGCTCTGCGTCGATGCCCCAGCGGACACCCGCGGCGGAGAGCAACTCCGTAAGCCGTACGCGCTCATCCGGCGTGAATCGAAAATCTTCTCGTAGCGAGCCGGCGTCCATGAGCCGAACGAGATCCAGGACCGAGAACCGAGAGTCGAGGACCTCGAGCGCGGCGAGGAAGTCATCGTAGAAAGTCGCGTCGTCGCGCGTCTTGCGATCGTGCACTTCGTACGGGATGCCGTGCACTCCGTTCTCACCGAATACGGCGCGAAAGACCGGCGCGTACGCGTCGAGGTCGGACGTCATGACGACGACGTCTTCGGGGCGGAGTGAGGGGTCGTCTTCGAGCGCAGACGTCACGAGGTCGTGGAGAACCTGCACTTCGCGCATCGGTCCGGCACACGCATGAATCGACATCGAGTGATCGTCTTGCGCGATTGTTTGCCGCGCGCCTTTCTCCGGTGGGCTTCGGAACTCGAGGATGTCTGCCTGAAGTGAGTGAAGTAGGTTCTCGCGCGACGGGCGGTCGAATAGGTCCACCCTTTGGTCCACCGTGTCATCCACAGTAACGAGCAGCTGCTGAAAGTCGCGCGAAAGACGGCCGAGGTTCGTGAGCAGCGCATGACCATCTACCGGGCTTTCCGAGAGCATCACGCGTGTCGGATCGAGGTCGACGTCGGACACGTACTCCGAGGAGGGCTCCAGCACGTACAGGATGGTCTGGACTTTCGTCGAGAGCGCCGCGAAGAACTCCAGAAACAGTGGGGGCAGGGTCTCGAGCGAGAACAAATGCAGACGTTCGAGCTCGATCCCTTCAATATCCCCATTGGCTCGCAGCGTAGAGAGCGCTCTGCCGATCCGCGATGCGAGGTCGTGCGGGCCAAGTCGTTGCACCACGCGCCGCCATAGATCGGCTTGCCAGCCCGTGTCCTGTCCCTTTTCCCACTCCCTCAACAATTCGGTTCGGTGGACGACGTATCGATCGAATACGGCGGCGACGCTTGTCGCGAGCCTCAGCGCCCGGTCCGCGTCGGAAGGATCACCGAGGTAGGTTCGCAGCTCCGCAGGGGCCGATTCCCGCAGGAGCTCTGCGATCGTCCACTTCAAGCGGCCGGTGCCGTACGCCTTGGCCTCTTCCGAGGCTCCCTCTTTGAGCCCGTCGAGGACCTCTTCGATCACGGCCCTCGGATACGGAAATGACGGGTTGCTCCAAATGCCCAGCCGTTTGGCCAAGGCAAGCGTGAGCCACCCTTCCATGCCGCGGCTTTGAACGACGATCGCTTCGCGATCGAACGGCCCGAGGGGGGCTTCGCGAACCAGTGCCGCGAGCGCATCCGCTAGGTTTTCGCTGCGGTTGCTGCGGATGAGCTTCATGCGCTCAGCGAGGCGGAAACTTTCGCTCTAGGTTCTTGATGCCTCTGCTGAGGACGAAGTCGAACAGCTTGTTCCCGACCCAGGCTTTGATCCGCGAACTTGGGAGCCGCCCGTATGCAAGCCAGCAGAACACTGTGCCGCCATCGGGATGCGGTTCACAGGTGAGTACGCTGAGGTGATCGGTGCATGTCCCGAAGAAGGCGCTGTCGTTGGCCGAGTAGGCAAGCATTCGTGGCTCCTCGAACGCCTTGACCAGCTCTTGTACTGGCTCGCCCGCCACGCTCTGGATCATGCGCACCGACCCGACCTCGCCTGGTCTGTCGGAGTTGGTGTCGTCCGGCCAGGTCTTCTTCGCGCTCCAAATCCATTCGCTCAATCGATGGAAGTCAGTGACGTAGTCGAACAGCTCCTGCTGCGTCGTGTCCAGGTGCTGCGTCATCTCGGTGAGCAGCGGCTGGTCGCTCATACGCGAGCCGGTTTCTTTGGCGTAAGCGGTGAAGTCTGCGTAGGCGTTCATCGCGCGAGTCTTACCGCTTTAGAGTGAAGTTCAAGCCTCAAGAGAGGCGATTTCGATAGTCCGCGTAGTCGAAACGACGTTGAACGCGGTAAGAGCCGTCGCGCGGGTCGTAAAGGGCGATCGACGGCAGCCGAACCCCGTTGAACGTCGTGGTTTTGACCATGGTGTAGTGAGCCATATCTTCGAAAAGCAGACGGTCGCCAACCTTCAGGGGCTCGGCGAAGGAGTACTCGCCGATGACGTCGCCCGCGAGGCAGCTCAGGCCGCCCAGCCGGTAGGTGTGGGCGAGCTCTCCGGGTTTCGCGCCATGTCGAATTTGCGGGCGATATGGCATCTCGAGGACATCGGGCATGTGGGCGGTGGGCGAGGTGTCGAGGATTGCGATCGGCCCATCGTTCTCGACGATGTCCAGCACGGATGCGACGAGCACACCTGCGTTCAGGCCTATCGCCTCCCCGGGCTCGAGGAAGACCTCGACCCGGTGGCGCTCCTTGAAGTCGCGCACCAGGTCGATCAACAAACCCACGTCGTAGCCTGGCTTCGTGATGTGGTGTCCGCCGCCAAAGTTCACCCATTTTGCGCGCTCGAGCCAGGGTTCGAATCGGTCCTCGATGACAGCAAGCGTTCGTTGCAGCGCATCGGCACCAAGCTCGCACAGCGTATGGAAGTGCAACCCGTCGATTCCGCGGAAGTCGGCCCTGGTGAGTGCGGCGTGGGTCGTGCCGAGCCGCGATCCGCTTGCGCAGGGGTCGTAGAGGGCGACGGCGACTTCGGAGTGCTCCGGATTGATGCGCAGGCCGAAGCTCGTGTCCGACGCGTGTTGATCGAGGATCGCCCGGAAGCGATCGATCTGTGACGGCGAGTTGAAGACGACGTGGTCCGAGTAACGAATGGTCTCGCGAAGCGACGCCTCGTTGAAGGCGGGGCAATAGGTATGGACTTGCTTGCGTAGCTCTTCGGCGCCGAGCCTTGCTTCGTCGGGTCCGCTTGCCGCCACGCCATCGAGGTACTTCCCAACGAGCGGGAACGTGGACCATGCCGCAAAGCCTTTGAGCGCGAGCAGAATCCCACAGCCGGCCGCGCCCTGTACATGCGCCAGCAGCTCCAAGTTGTGCTCCAGCGTCCCAACGTCGATCACATAGGCCGGCGAATCGACTCGGTTTGGATCGAGCTGGTCGCAGGCGAGCACTACAACTCCTTGACGTGCCAAGGGAGCCCGCGCACGGCGAGCTCTTCCAGAAAGGGCTCAGGGTCGAGCTGCTCGACATTGAACACGCCGTCGCCGCGCCACTGCTTGGTAAGCATCATCTTGGCGCCAACCATGGTCGGCACACCGGTCGTGTAGGAAACTGCCTGGGCCCGCACTTCCTTCCAAGACTCCTCGTGGTCGCACACGTTGTAGATGAACACCTTGCGGGCCTCTCCGTTCTTGCGGCCCTCGATCAAGCAACCGATGCTGGTTTTGCCCGTGTAGTTCTCGCCGAGCGTAGATGGATCAGGGAGCAACGCCTTCAAGAACTGAATCGGCACGATTTCGCGACCTTCGTACTCAATCGCATCGATGCGGGTCATGCCGACGTTCTGAAGCACGCGAAGATGCGTCAGGTACTCCTCGCCGAACGTCATCCAAAAGCGAATGCGCTTGAGGCCACCGATGTGCTTCACCAGCGACTCGAGCTCTTCGTGATAGAGCAGGTACGCCCTGCGCTCGCCAACCTCGGGAAAATCAAACGTGCGTGACTGCGACATGGGGTCGATCTCTAGCCACTCCCCGTCCTCCCAGTAGCGGCCGCGCTGGGTGATCTCGCGGATGTTGATCTCTGGGTTGAAGTTGGTCGCAAAAGGGTGACCGTGATCGCCACCGTTGCAGTCGAGGATATCGATGTAGTCGATCTCGTCGAACAGGTTCTTCTGGGCATAGGCGCAGAAGATATTGGTCACGCCCGGGTCGAAGCCCGAGCCCAAAAGCGCCATGATCCCCGCAGATTCGAAGCGCTCTTGGTAGGCCCACTGCCATTTGTACTCGAACTTCGCCTCATCCCGAGGCTCGTAGTTGGCGGTGTCGAGGTAGTCGACTCCGGCTTCTAGGCAGGCATCCATCAGGGGTAGGTCTTGATAGGGGAGCGCAACGTTGATCACGAGGGCCGGTTGGACTCGTTTGATCAGGGCGACCGTCTGTGCGACGTCGTCCGCATCCACTTGGGCGATGTCAATCTCACGGCCGCGAAGCTCTCGCACTTGTTTCTGGATCTTCTCGCACCGCGACAGCGTCCGGCTGGCGAGAACGACCTCCGAAAACGTGTCTCCATCGTTCGCGCATTTGTGGGTTACGACGCCCCCCACGCCACCCGCGCCAATGATCAACACCTTGCTCATCGAATCCTCCGCGGCAGCCTATACGATCCAGCCCTCCGCCACGCGAGGTGTGACGTCGCCGTCCCCGCTTTGCAAGTCAAGTCGCGTGACATTCACGTAGGCTTATGTTTACCTCGCCCACCTTACGAGGGAAGGGTTCAAGCGTTCGCATGCATAGAGCGATAGTAGGTTTGGACGTGGGGTCCACGACCGTGAAGGCGGTTGTCGTCGATCCCGACACCAAGGACATCAGCTGGAGTGACTACCAGCGGCACCACACCAAGCAGGCCGAGTGCGTTCTCGACTTCATGGTGCGCATCGGGAAAGTCCTAGAGGAGCACGATTGCGATGACGTGCGAGTGTTCATCACCGGATCGGGCGCGGCGCCACTGGAGGCCCCCCTCGGCGCGAAGTTCGTTCAGGAGGTGAACTCGGTCACCTTGGCGGTCGAGATGCTGCACCCCGACGCGGGGTCCGTCATCGAGCTCGGCGGCCAGGACGCGAAGATCATCATCTTCAAAGAGAACAAGCAGACCGGCGACAAGACCGCGATCGCCTCGATGAACGACAAGTGTGCCTCTGGGACCGGCGCGACCATCGACAAATGCATGATCAAAGTGGGGATGCCCTCGGAGGAGACGCTGAACCTCCACTTCAACGGTGAAACTCTGCACCACGTCGCAGCGAAGTGCGGTGTGTTTGCGGAAACCGACATCGTCAATCTCGTCAAGACCGGCATTCCGTCCGACGAGATCATGTGCTCGCTCGCCGACGCGATTGTCATGCAGAACCTCTCCGTGCTCACGCGCGGCAACACGCTTCGGCACAAGGTGCTCCTGCTCGGTGGCCCGAACACGTTCCTTCCTTTCCTGCAAGAGTGCTGGCGGAAGCGCATTCCAGAGACGTGGGACGAGCGAGGGTACGACTACCCGAAGGATGTGCCGATCGAGGAACTGATTCCGGTGCCCGACAATGCCGCGCTGTACGCGGCATACGGTGCCGTCCTGTACGGCATGCACGAGCCGCGCGAGGTGGGCGTCTACAAAGGCCTCGAAGGTCTCCAGCAGTACATCAACGAAGGTCGCAAAGAGCGTCTTGGAGAAAGCGCGGGCCCGCCGTTGGCGAGTGATGAGGCAGAGCTGACGCAATTCCTCGACGCGTATCGGATCCCCGAAATTCATCGAGCCGGAGATGCCCGCGGGCAGCACGGTGAAGGCGGTGATCGGCCTTGATGGGGGCAGCACTTCGTCCAAGGCAGTGTTGTTGGGCGAGGACGGCACAGTCCTGATGAAGTCGTATGCTCTGTCGAAGGGTAACCCCATCCAAGACGCCAAGGAGCTCCTCGAGGATCTCCGCACACGTGTTCGCGAAAAGGGAGCCGAGCTGGATGTCATCGGCTTTGGCGCGACAGGGGTACGCGGCCGACGTGCTCGAGGAGTGTGTGTGCGCTGACGTCAACATCGTCGAGACGGTGGCTCACATGATGAGCGCCACCCATTACTTCGGCGATGTCGATGTCATCTGCGACATCGGCGGACAGGACATCAAAGTCCTCTTCATGGAGAACGGGGACATCAAGACCTTCAAGCTGTCGAACCAGTGCTCGGCCGGCAACGGTATGTTGCTGCAGGCAATGGCCGATCAGTTTGGTCTTCCGGTCCAAGAGTATGCAGAGAACGCCTTCAAAGCCGAGCTGGCACCGACGTTCAGCTACGGCTGCGCGGTCTTCCTCGATACCGACCGCGTGAACTTCCAAAAGGAGGGCTTCGGCAAAGAGGAGCTGCTCGCGGGTCTTGCACAGGTGCTCCCGAAGAACATTTGGCAGTACGTCGTCGGTGTCCCACGCATGGCCGCGCTCGGGCGCAAATTCGTGCTGCAGGGTGGCACTCAATACAACATGGCCGCCGTCAAAGCGCAGGTCGACTACATCAAAGAGCGCGTACCCAACGCCGAGGTCTTCGTTCATCCCCACAGCGGTGAGGCTGGAGCGATTGGCGCCGCAATGGAGACGCTACGAGTCGTGAAGCGGCGCGGCAGCTCGACTTTCATCGGCTTCGATGCTGCGATCGACCTCAAGTACGAGACGAAGAACGACGAGAGTACGACTTGCCACTTCTGCGCCAACGAATGCTCCCGAACCTTCATCGATACCTACCGACCTGACGGCACGACTAGCCGCTACATCAGTGGCTTCTCTTGCGAGAAGGGCATGGTCGAGTCCAAAGACGCGATGGAAGAGCTCGTCAAAGAGCGACGGAAGATCATGAAGGAGTTTCCGAACCTCGTAACCCACGAGGGGCTCAAGGTCTTTAAGCGGGTTGGAGGCGTGCAGCCCATGCTCGAGGCCGGGACGCCGGTCGAAGACGTCAAAGTCGAGAGGAAGTTCTTTGGGGCGATCGAGCGGACGAAGTACCAACGTACGTTCCAGCGCTCATCCGAAGCGGCGGCCGCGAAGCGGGCCAAGTGGCGTGTCGGCATTCCACGCGTCCTCAACATGTATTCGACCGCACCGTTCTTCCGCACGTACCTCGAGGTGCTCGGCGTCCGACCGAAGAACATCGTCTTCAGCGACCCCAGTTCGGAGGACATGTTTGCGGAGGGCGGGAAGTACGGGTCCGTCGACCCTTGCTACCCCTCGAAGGTGGCGCAGGCGCACTTTCACCAGCTGTTCTTCCACAAGCACGTGAAGACGCCGTTGGACGTGATTTTCTTTCCGATTTTGACGCACGTCCCCTCGTTCGTGACCGATGCGGTCGACTACGCGAGCTGCCCCATCGTTGCCGGCACCCCTGACGTCATGAAGGCCGCTTTCACCAAAGAGCAGGACTACTTCGCGACTCGCGGCATCACGTACATGGCGCCCGCCTTCAGCTTCACCGAGCCCACACTCCTGAAGCACGCCGTGTTCGAGGCGTTCCGGGATGAGCTCGAAATCACAGAGGACGAGAGCGACTTTGCGGTCACCGAAGGATTGGCGGCGCTCGAGCGGTTCGATCACGAGCTCCAAGCCAAAGGCAAGGCGATCCTCGACCAGGTCGAGTACGACAACAAGATCGCCATCCTCGTGGTGGGCCGCCCGTATCACCTCGACCCCGGCCTTCACCACAGCATCCCCGATGAGTTCCAGGTGCTTGGCTATCCGATTCTGAGCATTCGTTCGATTCCCAAAGACCCGGAGTGGCTCGCACGTTTCTATAAAGAGGGCGAGGACGTCCTCAGCATCGGTGATGTGTGGCCCGAAAACTACTCGGCCAACTCCGCCCAAAAGGTGTGGGCTGTGAAATTCGCCGCGCGTCATCCAAACGTGGCGATTCTCGACCTCAGCAGCTTCAAGTGCGGCCATGACGCGCCCACCTACGGGATCATCGACAGCATTGTGTCGAGCAGCGGCCTGCCGTCGGTATCCCTTCATGACATCGACGCCAACAGGCCGGGTGGCTCGATCAAGATCCGCGTCAAGACGTACGCGCATTCGCTCAAGCTCCGCGAGGAGCACCTCGAGGATGTTGCCGCCCGCAAGGAGCAGCTCGAGCAACGCATAGACGAAAAGCGTCTGGAACTACTCCAGATGAAGCAGGCGCAGCTCGCGGAGCATCGACGCGCCGACCTCCAGCTCGAGCGCCAGATCAAGGAGCTCACGGAGAAGGTGATGAGTTATCGCGCCGAAGCTATGGAGACCCCCGAAGAGGGCTTCACGGAGTCGGTGTCCAAGAGTTTGATTCGTCTTGGCAAGAAGACCAAGGACGGGAACATCGTCCGAGTTTGAGGGGCTGAAAAATGGCTGATGGTTTCGAAATCGATATTGAGAAAGAGCTAGCGGAGTTCGAGGCGAAAGAGCGAGCAAAGCTCGGACTCGAAGACAACCGCGAGCAATGGACCGACTCCATGATCGATCCGTTCTTCTCGGCGGCCGAGCGGCCGCGTACAACCATCCTCAACGGTGGCCTCACGTTGTCGCACGACGAGTTCGTCGCGGCGGCGTTGCAGGGGATCGGTTACAACACGCGCGTCATGGAGGTTGCCGACAACGAGTCGCTGCGACACGGCAAAGAGTTCGGCAATAAGGCGCAGTGCAACCCGACGTATTTCACGGTCGGCAATCTCGTGAAGGAGCTTTGCCGCCTGCGTGACGATGAGGGGATGACCGCCCAACAGATCATCGACCAGTACATATACTTGACGGCCGGCGCATGTGGCCCGTGCCGATTCGGGATGTACGTGACCGAGTACCGCAAGGCGCTTCGAGACGCGGGCTTCGACGGGTTCCGAGTCGTCCTCTTCCAGCAGCAGTCCGGCTTCAAGCAGGCCACTGGCGAGGAGGTCGGCCTGGCCCTCAATCCTCAGTTCTTCATGGCGCTTGCGCGCGGGCTCTTCGCCGGAGACGTGCTCAACGTGATGAGCTACCGGATTCGGCCCTACGAGGTCGAAGAGGGTGCCACCGATCGCGCGATCGCTGCCGTGAAAAAGGAGATTTGCGAAGCTCTCGGGAACAATCAAAGCGTCCTCAGGGCACTGTGGTATGGCCGTAAACGCCTTGCGGCCGTGGAGGTCGATCGCCTTCAAGCAAAGCCCAAGGTTGCGATTATCGGTGAGTTCTGGGCGATGACCACCGAGGGCGACGGCAACTATCACCTCCAGCGATTCATCGAGTCGGAAGGCGGGGAAAACGACATTCAGACCCTCGTCAACTGGCTCCTCTACACCCTGTGGGAGATGCGGCACGACACTGAGCGGCGCATGACCCTGCGTGCAGAGGACAAGGGCTACTACGGGCTCGACGGGTCCGATGTCGGCTACAAGATGGCCGGTGTTTGGCTCGGCGAGCTCGCGCTCCGAGCCACTTTCGCGACGTTCTGCGGGGTCACCGGCCTCAAGGGCCTCAAGCTTCCGGACATGGACGAAATCGCAAAGGTTGGCCACAGCTTCTACAACAACGAGCTGCGCGGCGGCGAGGGTCACATGGAGGTCGCCAAGTTGGTGCTCAACGTGGCCAAGCAAAAAGCGACCATGACGCTCAGCGTGAAACCGTTCGGCTGCATGCCGAGTTCGGGCGTGTCTGACGGGATCCAAACGGTGATCACCGAGCTTCACCCGGACGCGATCTACTGCCCGGTCGAAACCAGTGGCGACGGAGCGACCAACTTCTATTCCCGCGTCCAAATGTACATGTTCAAAGCGCGTGAGCGGGCGCGAAAGGAGCACCAGGAGGCGCTCGACGCGCACGGGGTCACCGAGGACCAGGTGCGCGAGTTCTTGAAGGGGTCCGTCTACGGCAAGACCCTCTACAAGGCGCCACACGTCGTGGCTGGTACGAGCGCGGACATCATCCACCAGGTTGGACCGCTCATCGGAAAGGGCCGGCTCAGCCGCGCGAAGGTGCACTCCACGCGCGCCATGACCCGCACCAAGGGTTTCTTCACCAAGGACCTCCCGCACGCGAAGCAAACGTTCGACAAGATGGCGCCCTACCTGCCGTCGCTTGGGCGTCTCATCTACGTCGAGCTCAAAGAGAAGCTCCCGGCGCCCAAGGAGGCCTGGCAAACCCTCATGCGGCGCGCCGTCCCCAAGTCCGAGGAAAGCGCCCAAGCGGAAATCCCAACGGCCCATGAGTACATCCCGGCGCCGACGCCGCGCGCGGAGTTCGAACCAGAGACCGTGCGTCTTCAGGTCGTCAACTGAGGCTCAGCGCCTAGGTACGCATCACTCGCGCTCGGCTGGGTAAACCCCAAGGACGCCGTTGGCGAGGTGCTGCACCTGGGAGGCGAGGGGATCTTCGGGATCGGCATCCTGCCCGGCTGCCATGATCTGCACGAGCGCATGCCGGGAGCGCCGCACTTGGCCCACCAGCCAACGAACGTCGAGCTCGACCTCTCCGCCTTGCCGCGCGTAGGTGCTTTCGAGCTCGCGCAGCCGGCGTTCGGCCAGGGTGATTGCAGAAGGAAGCTGGCCAATGCCGCCACAGTCCGGGCAGCTCTCTGGGCCGGTGATCCCAGAGACCTCACCTTCCCCCTGACAACTCCCACATTTCTCGACGGAGCCTTTAAGCATGCCCGCTCCTTAGCGGCAAAGGTGCCGGCGAACAACCCGGTGCGCGGCTTAACCCCTCTTGCAGAGAGGCCTGACCCCCATTTACTCCCCTGGGGGTTTCGCGTGCGCTGGCAGATCGCCGGTGAGGCTCTTCAGGAAGGTGACGATGCTGTTGATCTGGGCGTCGGTCAGGTCTTTGCCCAGCTGGTACTTGCCCATCACCTGGACGGTCTCTTCGAGTGTCGCGCGGGAGCCGTCGTGCAGATAGGGCGAGGTGAGCTCGACGTTGCGGAGCGTGGGGACCTTGAAGAAGTGTTTGTCGGCGGCGTTTTTCGTGACGTTGAAGCGTCCGAGGTCGGCTGCGGTGACCGGCGTGCCGCGGTCTTTGAAGTAGTCGTTCACGAGGCCCATTTTTTGGAACATCGTACCGCCCGCGATGATGCCGGTGTGACAGGCCGTGCAGCCGGCCTCCTTGAACGTTGCGTAACCCTTCCTCTCGGCATCGGTGATCGCAGTTTCGTCGCCGAGGAGGAACTTGTCGAAGCGAGATGGCGTGATCAACGACTTTTCGTACTCAGCAATGGCGTCGGTCGCGTTGTCCTTGGTGATGCCGTCGTCATAGAGCTTTGCGAACGCCGTGACGTACTCCGTGTTCTTCCCGAGGCGTTCGACCACGTTGTCCCACTTGGCGCCCATTTCGATTGGGTTTTCAACGGGGCCGGCGGCTTGCTCCTGCAAGTCCTTCGCGCGCCCGTCCCAGAATTGAGCGAAGTTGTATCCGGCGTTCAACACCGGGGGCGAGTTGATCGGACCTACCTGGCCACGGATCCCAGTTGACGTCTTGCGCGGTTCGGCGCCTCCGTGATCCAGCATGTGGCACGTGGCGCAGGAGACGGTCCCATCCCCCGACAGCGCTGTGTCGTGGAAAAGGCTCCTGCCAAGCAAGACCTTGTCCATGTTGACATTGACGGAGTTGGGAAGAGGCTGGATCGGCTCGACAGCCGGGATGGACGGCCTCTCCACCTCGACAGCAGCGGTTTCTGCATCCGCAGGAGTCGGTGTTTCCTTCCTTGTGCAACCGGCGATGACGACTCCGGCGAGGACGATGAGAACCCACTTCATGTCAGACATGCGGCGCAAGCTAGCAGCTGGGGCGCGCGCGGGCACCCGCTGCTATGCTCGGCGCCGTGACGAACAGACGTAGGGTGTATCTGGCCAGACATGGAGACGTGTCCTATTTCCACTCGGGCCTGGACCACGGCGACGACGACCCGCCGCTCAACCCGACGGGCAGGGCCCAGGCCGAAGCGTTGGGGCACCTGCTGGCGGACGCCCCGATCGACTTGGCTGCGTGCACCGGGCTGCAACGCACGCGCCAGACGGCCGAGCTCGCGATTGGGTCGCGAGCCCTCGACATCGCGGTCTTCGAGGGCTTGAGAGAAGCGCAGACCGGCACCTTCGAGGAAGTCGACTCCGCCGAGGAGATGGAGGCGATGTTCGTCGGAGCATTTGATAATGCCGAGGTGTCCGGGGCGAACTTTCTCACCGGCGAATCATACGCCAACCTCTGGGCCCGGGTTGCCGCTGCGTGGCAGACGTTGTTGGCCCGTGATGATTGGAGCCAAGCTCTCGTGGCCGCGCATGGGGTCGTCAATCGCACCATCTTGGCGCAAGCGTTGGGGGCCGGCCCGGAGATCTACCGCCGACTCGAGCAAGACATGGGTTGCCTCAACGTCCTCGACATCGATGGTGAAGGGTCGGCCGCTCGAGTCGCGTACGTCCGCTTGGTGAACTTCACCCCCTACAACGCGACCAAAGCCGGCATGCACGAAACGACCCTCGAGATGCTCTGGCGGCAGTTTGTCGACTAGGGGGTGTCCCTAGTTTTCGAGCCAAAGAGTCGCGCATGCGAGATGGATGAGTGAAAGGTAGTTGCGTGCGGTCTTGTCGTATCGGGTGGCGATGGCGCGAAATCGCTTGAGGTGGTGGAAGAAGACCTCGACGAGGTAGCGCTTGCGGTAGTGTTTCTTGGGGAGTGGACGCTTGAGCTTGCGCTCGGGTTTGCAGTGGATGACTGGTCGCATGCCCTTGTCGCGGATCGCTTCGATCAGCGCGCTCGAATCGTATCCCGTGTCTCCGATGAACACCTTGCCCGATGCGTGTTGCAACAGGGTCGGTGCCATGGTCATTTCGTGTCGCTGTCCGGGTGTGAGCGCGATGTGCAGCGGCCTGCCTTGCGTATCGACGAGGGCGTGTAGCTTCGTAGAAAAACCTCCACGAGAACGCCCGATGGCGTTACACACGATCCCCCTTTTCCGCCTGACGCATCTTGGTGCGCACGAACGATGGACCCATCCACGATGCACCCCTCTTGATCGACCTCGTATTGGACCAAGCGAAAAATGCGCTCCCAATGCCCCTTGCGCGACCAGTTCGCGAATCGATTGTATACCGTTTTCCACGGGCCAAAGCGCTCGGGAAGATCACGCCATGGCAGCCCCGTCTTGGCGCGATAGAGCACCGCCTCCACGAAGAGTCGATCTCCTCGATGCGACGCAGGGCCTGCCCTCTGCCGAGGCAGCACTTCGTGCAATCGCTTCCACTGAGCGTCCGTGAGTGCGTGTCGATGCATGCTCCCGTTGGATCACGATCGTGACGCCCACACAACTTCGGCGCCGGCCAAAACCGTAACCGATCGAAATGATCCAACTTTTCGCTTCGACAATTAGGGACACCCCCTAGTCGTCGCAGTGCAACGAGCGGTAGCTGCCCTTGTAGTACAGCAAGGGCTCCGCGTCGGTGGTATGAACCGCCTGGACATGCCCGACGTAGATCGTGTGGCTTCCCTCTCGGTGTGCGCTCGTGACCGTGCACTCCAGGGAGGCCAGCACCTCGTCGATCAACGGCGCGCCCGTGTCTCCCTCGGTCCAACTCACCTGTTGCAACCGCGAGTCTTCATACTTCGACGAAGCAAAGACGTTCGACACATCTTCTTGATGGGAGGCCAAGATGTTTACGGCGAACACGCCGCCTTCTTCGATGATGCCGTGCGTGGTCGACGACTGGTTTGCGCACACGAGGACGAGGGGCGGGTCGGCCGACACGCCGCAAAACGCCGACACCGTCATGCCGTGCAATTTGTTGCCGCTACGCGAGGTGACGACCGTGACGCCGCTCGCCCAACTCCGGAGGGCCTCCTTGAATGCTTCCTGATCGATCGCCATCGTCTCTTCCCTAGGCGCCAGCGCCCTTCGCCACCGACTCGGAGGTCGCGGTTTCGGTCCGCAGTGCGGTGATTCCACCGACCGAGGCACCGACCAGAATAGGCCTTTCCATCGAGATCGCGGTCTAAGCAACAATAGAACGCGTTTCAAGTAGACGCCGGGCTGTCACCTTCTCGAAATTGGGCTAGTTTCCGCCCCCTATGCCCGAACAGGCGTTTCTAAAAGGGATCCAGGCTTACTGGGATGCCCTCGGTCAACCCGGCGAGCCGCCCGAGCTTGGCGAGTCGCGAATCGATGCTTTCGTCGATCTCTTGCACGTCACCTCGAGCGCCGAGCTGGGCTTCACGTTGTTGGATTTGCTCGACTCGTCGTACGCGGGCATCGCCGTGGGTGACGATAGTCGTCCATGGCGACTACATTGGGCGCTCCAGGTCGGCGAAGTCGAGCCGTTCGTTGCCCCGGGGCTCGAAGGCTTGATCTTCCTCGCGGACACGATCGCCGATCCCGAGGGACGCCATCGCGTGTACACCATCAGGGACGGTGTGCGCGGTGATCTCGAGTTCGCAGACCTAGCCGGCGTCCTGCGGTGGATGACCGCCCAGGTGCGACACAGCAAGGGTGAGCACGACGACAGCGAGCTTCAGCAGATCCAGAGCGACGCTTCCGCGTTGCTCGACGACGAATGGGAGAAGGGGCCGACGTCCGCCCTCTACATCGTCGAGGAGCTTCTCGACACGCCACTGTATGAGGCATGGGATGCGATCTCTCGTGGCCAGTGGCCGCTCGTCGAGTCTGACGGAAGCAGTCCGGCGGTCGACCGTGAAGACGGTTGGCAACGGCGGTTGTCGCTTTGGCTTACCCGAAGGTTCCTTGCGATCCGCGCTCTCGAGTTGCCAGAGGAGCTCGGCGTCTCCGACATGGATGCGGTTCATCGCTCTCTGGTCGAGCATTTGCTCGACTTCGAGCAGGCGATTCATGCCGGCGACGTGCCGAGAATCATCGAGGACACCGCGGCCGGCGAAGATCCCGACCTAGCCGCGATGGCGCTTGGTTGGATGGAACGGCACGACGGTTGGCGCACCGCCGCCAGCGTTCCGGCGCCCGACGAGGAGGATGACTTCCTCGACGAGCCACCGCCGTTTCAGCACACGCCGTTTACGCGCAAGCTCTTGGCGGCCCTGTCGGTTTCGCTCGATCGTATGGTCGAGAAGGGTGACCTGGAACTCGATCCAGACCGCAAGGAGGCCCTGCTGATCGAGCTCGTCACGGCTGGCTCCGATGCGCGCTCGGTCAAGCACATGCTCAAGAAGATCACCTCGACGCTCGTCGACTCGGAGCACGTCGAGGAGATCTACCCAAGCGACGACAAGATCCAGGATCGGTTGAGAGAAGACCTCGGGGGATGATCGAGCCCCCGGGCACGCAGCTGTGGGCCGACTCGCGGTGGCGCGACGGAGCACCACATCGTGCCCGCGATCCACACCTTCCTCATGAACCACCCGGCTGTGATCCGGGGCGCCGTGTCGTTCCTAGGCCGCGCCCCAGATCGCTGACGACGGTCGCAGCAGGCCAGCTTCCCGGTCGTGGCGCGCGCCCTCCCGATCGGTTTCCAACAGCAGAGGCCCGTCCAAGTCGATGTATTCCGCATCGGATGTGAGCAACAGTGCCGGCTCGATGGCGAGGGACGTGCTGACCATGCATCCCACCATGACGCGCAGGCCCAAGCGCCGGGCTTCGCCTATGCAGTGGAGCGCCTCCGTGAGGCCCCCGGACTTGTCGAGCTTGATGTTGACCATGTCGTATCGGCGCTCGACATCCGAAAACGAACGCCGATCGTGAAACACCTCGTCGGCGCAGATGGGGATGGCGCGTTCCAGTCCCTCGAGGGCGTCGTCGTCGCCGGCTCGTAGCGGCTGCTCGAGCACGGCGACACCGAGCTTCGGCAGCACAGGGAGCCACGCGGCGAGCTGCTCCGTCGACCACGCCTCGTTCGCATCGATCACCAGCGCGGCCTCAGGCGCAGCCTCGTGCACTGCAGCGATGCGTTCGAGGTCGTCGCCCCCGTCCACCTTGACCTTGATCACCGGTGCGTCCTCGAGTCTCGCGGCGGCGGCCTTCATCTTTTCGGCCACGTTGACGCTCACCGTACGCATCGTGCGCGTGCCCTCGGGCGGAGCCCCGAGGCCCGCCAGCTCCCACACCGGCTTGCCCGCGCGCTTGGCCTCCAAATCCCAAAGTGCGCAGTCGACCGCGTTGCGCGCCGCGCCCGCCGGCATCCCCAGCACGCGCGTACGGGCATCGGCGCCACCCAAACCCACGCAGACCGCTTCGATCTCGGAGCGTACCGAGTCGATCGACTCTCCGTACCGGGCGTAGGGCACGCACTCTGCGCGACCCACCCATCCGCCGTCATGCAGCTCCACGACGACGACGTCGGCCGCAGCTCGAGCCCCGCGCGCGATTCGAAATCCACCTCGAATCGGCCACGACTCCGCTCGGACCAACGCCCTCATTGCGCCGAACTACTCGGTAACGCCGGTAGCTTCTTTGATCGCCTTGGGGCTGAGCGTCTTGCAGACGAACACATGCACGTCCCAAAGGTCGCGCGGGCGCTGTCCGGCTTCCTGCAGAAGCTCCATCGTCTTCTTGGCAGCTTCTAGGAACTGCGCATACGTCGTGGCGTTTGGCGTCGTGTCGTACTTGGGATCGATGTCCAAGATGAGCGCCTGCTTCTTGAAGAAGGTCGGCTTCACGAACAGATGATCTGCCGGGTAGACCAGCGCGTGGAGCAAGGTCGAGAGCGGCCAGGTCGCTCCGTCCTCCACGTCGAGCGCCGCGACGTACGAGTCGAAGCGAATCGGGTACGTCCTCTCACCGTAGAGCAGCTCGCGAAGCGCCAGCGCGACCGTCTCGCGCGTGTCTTCCGGAAGGTTTTTGAAGCGAGTGGCCTCAGCCTTCTGAGTCGTGCTCTTCGTGCTGGTGAGGAACTCGTAGATCATCTGGTGGATATCTTCGTAGCTCGTGTTGCCGATCAGCTCGTCGAGATTCTTCTGGCTGAGGAGGTCCTCGGCGCGCTCGAGCGCGGCCTCTTTGAGCTTCTCGGCGCCTTTGGTGCCGGCCTCGCCTCGCTCGGCCTTGATGTAGGCTTCGTCCTCGAAACCCACTGGGTACAGCTTCATGAAGTAGGCCACTTGCTGCTCGAACGTAATGTCCGGCTTCTTCGGTGGCGCCTTCGATTTCCGTGTGGAGCCTGGTGCCGGCGCCTGGTTGCGCCGCGCGATGCGGTCGATGCGCACAGCCTCGTTGGCCAGCACCTCGATGATCTCCATTTTGTGCCAGTAGTCGGGCCGGAAGCTGCGCTCGGCACCGTCTTCAAATAGGAACGTGCGCTTGTCCGGAATCTCGAGGAGAAGCACCGAGCGGCCCCAATCCTTGCGGCTGAGGTGCTCAAAAACTCGGGGTGCAACGGAAGTAGTAGTCTCAGGCATCGGTTACAGTTCCTCGAAAATCGGGTAGAAGCCGGCCCTAGGGCTCAGAAAAATGAGCACGTCGTGTATCACGGACACGATGTGCTTGCATCCGGTTGCGATCCCCATGATGTAGCCCTAGGAGCATCCCTTCGCAACCTCCTGTTCTCATTGGTGTTTAGTCAGAATGAACCGATTCTCAGCAGTGTCTTTTGGAGCTTGGCTCCCCCTAGCCATAGCAGCCCTGTTCGGCTCGGCGTGCGATCCGATTCCCAAGGCTGAGCCCGAACGGGTTGAAGAAGCGACTCCCCACGCCGAAAGCGACCCCCGCCTACCTGGGGTGGCATCGGTCGATGAGGCGCTGCAGCAACGCCTCGATCGCGCACTCGCCTCGCAGGGCCCGAGCTACGTTCCGCGCACCCATCACATCGCGGACGACGGCACACCCCGTTTCACGAACCGCTTGATCGAGGAGTCCAGTCCGTACCTCCTCCAGCACGCGCACAATCCAGTGAATTGGTACCCGTGGTCCGACGAAGCGTTCGAGCGGGCCAAACGGGAGAACAAACCAATCTTCCTATCGGTCGGCTACTCCACCTGCCACTGGTGCCATGTGATGGAGCGTGAGTCGTTCGAGGACGAGGAGATCGCGGCCTATCTCAACCGCCACTTCATCGCGATCAAGGTGGACCGGGAGGAGCGGCCCGATATCGACAGCGTTTACATGATCGCGGTCAATCTGCTCACCGGCCGCGGCGGCTGGCCGATGACCGTGATCATGACTCCCGATAAGGAGCCGTTCTTCGGAGGCACGTACTTCCCGCCACGCAAGGGGGTGCGTGGAAGTCGGATGGGGCTCGTCGACATTCTTGCTGACATGCTGGGCAGGTATACCAACGAGCCCACAGAAGTAGTCGCGCGCGCCCAAGAGATCAGTCAGCGTGTCGAGCGGGCCGCCGCGCTGCAGCCCGGGCCCGGAGTGCCGAGCGACAAGACGATTGTCGTCGCAGCGCAACAGCTCGGGACCATGTTCGATCGGGTCGACGGTGGCTTCAGCGGTGCGCCAAAGTTTCCCCAGCCGTCGCGCCTTTCGCTGCTCTTACGATACGCGCGCCGCACGCGCGACGCCGGGGCCACGGCTATGGTGGCCACCACGCTCGACAAGATGGCTGCGGGCGGGATCTACGACCACGTCGGCGGCGGCTTTCACCGCTACTCGACCGATGCCCAATGGCTGGTGCCTCACTTCGAAAAGATGCTCTACGACAACGCCCAACTGGCGGTCGTCTATCTGGAGGCTTGGCAGCACACAGGCGATGCGGGGTACCAACGCGTTGCGCGCGAAATCCTCGATTACGTCGAGCGCGAGATGACCTCCCCCGAGGGCGGCTTCTATTCCGCGACGGATGCGGATAGCCCGACTCCGGCTGGGCACGACGAAGAAGGCTGGTTCTTCACCTGGACGCCTGCCGAGCTCGAGCGGCTTCTCGGCGCGGACGACGCAGCCGTGGTGTCGGCGGCGTATGGTGTGACCCAGCGCGGGAACTTCGAGGGACGCAATATCCTTCACCGCGTCAAGACGGACCGCGAGGTCGGCACGGCGTTGCACATTCCGGCTAAGCGCGTCGCCGACGTGTTGGCGAGTGCCCGCGGGACCCTCTACGAAGCTCGGGAGTTGCGCCCGCCGCCGATTCGTGACGAAAAGATTATCGCTGCCTGGAACGGCATGATGATCCAGGCTTTCGCCCAAGCGGGCTGGATGCTCGACGAGGCCCGGTACACCACCTTGGCGGCACGTGCTGCGGGATTCGTGCTCAACCGGATGCGTGCAGAGGACGGAGCGCTGGTGCGCACCTATCGCGGGGGAAAGAAGGGTTCGTCTTCGTTCCTCGACGACTACGCATTCATGGTGGGCGCTTGCCTCGACCTCTACCAGGCCACCGGTGAAGTGCTTTGGCTCGAGCGAGCGGTCGAGCTGCAGAGTGACCAGGATGCGCGCTACCTCGACGCGCAACATGGCGGCTATTACCTCGCTCCGAGCGAAGGTGAGACGCTGCTGGTGCGGGAAAAACCGGCCTACGACCGCGCGGTCCCGTCCGGCAACTCCGTCGCAGCCAGGAACCTCCTCCGTCTTCACGATTTCACGGGAGAGGCCAAGTGGAGGAGGGGGGCCGAGCGGTTGTTCGCGTCGCTCGGGTTCCGCGTCACCCGTTCGTCCATCGGCTATCCGCTGCTTCTCGTGGCGCTCGACCATTACTACGACACCCCTCTCGAAGTGGCGGTCGTCGCCCCCCTCGAGCGTGGGGAAGCTGAGCCGCTCGTCGCGCGTCTTCGCAACACGTTCGTGCCCAACAAAGCATTTGCCGTTCTGACCGACACCGAGGTAGCCGAGCAGCAGACACAGGTTCCGTGGCTGCAGGGGAAACGGGCGATGGGAGGGAAGGCCACGGCCTACGTATGCGAGCGTGGGCGGTGCGATTTGCCGACGCCGAGCCCCTCCGTCTTTCAGAAGCAGGTCGACCGGCGCAAGCCCTACCCGAGCTTCGCAAAGGCGCCGCCGCCTCGGCTGCCCTTTGAACGCGCCAAATGATGGCGGAGGCATTCCACGAGTGGGTTCTGGCCAGCCACAACGCGGGAAAGGTTAGGGAGCTCAACGCCCTCTTCGCCGAGCTCCCGGTCGTCCTTCGCGCCGCCGGCGATCTCGACCTGCGCGAGCCAGAGGAGACAGCGACGACCTTCGAAGGGAACGCCGAGCTCAAAGCGCTAGCGGCTGCCAGGGTCACCGGGCAACCATCGGTCGCGGACGATTCGGGCGTAGCGGTTCACGCCCTTGGCGGCGAACCCGGGATCCACACGGGCCGCTGGGCGGGTGAGGGGCGTGACTTCGGGCTCGCGCGCCGCCGCGTCGAGGATCGTCTCGCTGAGATCGGCCCCGGGGCGAGTCGCCGCGCCACTTACGTTTGTGTGTTGTGCGTCGCCTGGCCCGACGGACGCACCTGCAGCTTTCGCGGCGAGACATTCGGACTGTTGGTGTGGCCGACCCGCGGCGAGTTGGGTCACGGCTTCGAACCGATGTTCTTGCCGGATGGCTACGCGATCACATATGGAGAGATGACGCCGCGGCATCGGCTACGCGTCAATGCGCGGGCAGCCGCGATGCGCAAGCTCGAAGAAGCGCTCTTCCGCCGAGTCCTGCCTACGGCCGGCACTTGAGGTCGGAGTAGGGGCACACGAAGCGAACGTGGAGGTGATCTTCGTGGTTTGGGAAATGTCGAATCACGCCGTCCGGCTCGTACTTGCCACGCGGATACTGAATCCACCGATCGAGTTGCGCCTTTGTGGCCCCTTTGCGTTTCGCATAGCGATAGAGCTTCGCCTGCAATCGGTAGTCGATGAAGATCATCTCGGCTTGTCCGTGGCGAAGCCAGTACCCGAGCAGGGCCCACTGCCGCGCGACATCGAGCCGGGAAGACCGAAACTCGTCAAACCGGCAACCGTTGGAGCCGCATTCCTCCTGGTAGTAGCTGATATCGGCATCTCGCCCGTTCTGATGGCTCTTGTGGTCTCGGAGCTTGCCACCGTTGCGGTCGCTGATGTCGTGAATCCGCACTACCTTCGTCCGCTTGAACTTCGCGTCCACTGCGTCGAATGCGCCCATGATCCACCGTGTCGTTTCTTCGGTGCCGTATGTGCGCGCCTGCGCTCGGATCACGTAGCCGCGATGGGGTGGGAGCCGAACACCATTCTCGAGACGCCCACGGTTGGTGGGTCCGATCGCTTGCGACGGGCTCACGGGGACTCGAGTGTAGATGCGCACATCGGTGCCTGGGCGCGGGTTTCGCTGACCTAGCTTCGAATTCCATCGGGCAAGGTTACGCGTGCTCACGTCGTAGCGATTGGCTGCTGCCAGCAGCGTGTCTCCGCGCTCTAGTCTGAACACGACCTCCGGCCTGGGGGCCCCGAGGTCGATCGTCTGCCCCGGGTGGATCCGGTTGGCCTCGAGTCCGGGGTTGATTGCGAGGAGCTCGGATAGGGTCGTGTCGTGCTTGAGCGCAATCCCGGTGAGCGTGTCTCCGCTCTGTACACGGTACGTTCTCCCACTCTTCTTCGTCCCGACGGGTTTGTCGTACGCGCGCGTAGCGACCGCGGCGGAGGGGTCGCGCGCGGCGACCCGCGGAGCACGCGCTTCCGAGTCTGCCGGAGCCTCTGGTGCCGCGGCTCCGTAGTCGAAGGGTGGTGTCCAATCGATGCCGTCGTCGCCCGGCGCTACGATCACGGTAGGTGTCTCGGCTTCCACTCGGGACGGAGCCAACGCGGCGAGGCACAGCAGTGCGATCCCGAGCGTGCGGAGCATCCCGATCCGGTGTATCGAAGATCGGCGATTTCGTCCAAGAAACAGGTGAAAACAGCAGTATGTGGCGCTCCGGACCAGGCTTGATAGCTTGATCCGATGGGTGGGTGCGCACGATGGGTTGTTGGAGCTTCGATGGTAGCGCTTCTGTCGTTGATGGCGTGCCAGGCGAGCCCTCCACGCACCGCCCGTTCGGTCGACCCTGGACCGCCATCCTACGAGGTCTCGTGTCCGGCCCAAGACGACTGCAATGCGTCGGTCGCACTACTGGTCGGACTCTCAGCACCGAGTGAGCCGACCCGTTGCACGGCCGCGCTCATTGGACCGCGCACCGCGGTCACCGCCGGTCATTGCGTGACTCGGGAGCTCGCGATCGGAGGTACATGCGACGGAATCTGGCTGGGGTTCGCCCAAACCGACGGACACCCGCCCGAATGGATCGACTGCGAGCGAATCGTCTCGGTGTCCACGCCCGGCGCTACGTTGCTCTCACCCGACTACGCAGTCCTCGAGCTCACCAGAGACACCACCCGCCCTTCGATTCCGCTCGGCGAGGGGGAGGTTGCATTCGGAGAGGTCGTTCAGATGGTCTCGGTGACCGCAGACCGCTTCTACGACGATGTTCACCAAGTGAGGAGTCGGCGTTGCGTGGTCGATGACAACCGGCAGCTTTCTCCCTGGACGGCGACGGCATTACATTCAATTCGCGTTCTGGCGTCCTGCCCGATTCGACAAGGCAGCTCTGGTGCGCCCGTGCTCGACCGCGAGGGCCGGCTTCGAGGGCTCGTTCATGCGGGCGGCCCTCCCTACTTAGCGTTCGGCCTGATGACGCTACTGCCGCAGCCAATCGAGCGCGACGACGGTTAGCACCGTCGCAACGCCGATCACCATGACCAGCAGACTGGCCGGTAGGGGTGGGGCCGCTGGTGCCCGCCCGCCGGACGTGGGTGGAATCCGCATGTCGCGCCGGCCGCTCTTGTCTCCGGCGCGATGCGGTGGATCGGACGCGACGGATGCATCCGTCGTTCGCGCGATCTCCATGAGCTGGCGCTTTCGCGACTCCCCGCCCGGGAAGAGCTCCTCCATCCATTCTGCGACCTCCGCCGGGCCGATCAGTTCCTCTTGGTTGGCGAGGAAACGGTCCAGCGCCTTGCCCATCTCGCGAGCGCTTTGCCACCTTTCTGCGGGATTGCGCTTCAAAGCTTTCAGCACAATCTCGTCGAGCTCGTTCGGCACGTCCGCCCGGTAGTCCGAGGGGGGACGAATCTCGCTGGACAGAACCGCGTACATCGTGTCCACATCCGTGTCGCGGAGGAAGAGCCTTCGTAGCGTGAGGAGCTCCCACAGCACGGCCCCCAAAGCCCATATATCGACGCGCCGATCGACGACTGCAGCGGTCATCTGCTCCGGCGCCATGTAGGGGAAAGTTCCTTTGACTTGGCCCGCCTCCGTGTGGTGAAGGCGTTGCCGTGCGTGAGCGATGCCAAAGTCGACCACTTGCGTGACGCCGTTGTAGGTCACGAAGAGGTTTTCCGTTGACACGTCGCGGTGCACCACGTGCAGCGACTCTCCATCAGCATCCTGAAGCTCATGCGCCGCGTGAAGACCTTCGCACGCCTGCGCGATGACGCGCGCCATTCGCGCCGGGAGCAAGGGTGAGCCTCGCTGATCCGCATCGGCCAGCACGCGGCGGTGAACTCGCGATAGCGACTCTCCGACTAGGTACTCCATCGCGATGAAGTACTCACCCTCCGCTTCGCCGAAGTCGAACACGCTGCAGACGTTGGAGTGAGTAATCCGCGAGGCGATTCGCGCCTCATCCAGGAACATCTCCACGTAGTCCTTTTCGTCCGCGAGATGCGCGTGGATCCGTTTGAGCGCGACGAGCTTCTGGAAACCGGGGTCTCCCTCGGCACGTGCCAGATAGACGCTGGCCATGCCTCCCGAAGCCAGCTCGAAGCACAGTTGATAGCGGCCGATTCTGTCGGGCGCTGCTCGCTTCGGGAGCTGCGAGTCATCAGAGGGCCTGCCGAGGCGGCGGTGGCGTGCGGCTTTCATGTTTTCGGCGCTCGAATTCCCCATCCGGACTTCTGGTAAGGACGAAACAGGACTCCCCATTACGTCTACATCAAAGTATTACACCTAATAATCACTTTCCACGCCTATTTCGCCTTGAGCGCCTTACCATTTGACTTACCCACGTCGGCACCCTATCTATTATGCTTCTGAGGGTCCTGGCCTAATGAAGTTAGGAGAAACATACGTCATAGATGGAATCGACCGGCAGCTCCTCGACGAGCTGCAGCGGGATTGCAAGCGGTCTCTCAAGGAGATCGGTGCCGTGGTGGGCCTGAGCGCCCCCTCGGTCCTGGAGCGTGTGCGCAAGCTTGAAAGTGCTGGAATCATCAAGGGTTACCACGCGCTGCTCGACGCTCGTAAAGTGGGCCTCGACATCTCGGCTTTCATCGGCGTGTCGGTCAGCAACCCCTTGTTGCTCTCGGCCTTCGAGGCGTGGGTCGAGTCAATCCCGCATGTCCTGGAATGCCACCACGTCACAGGTAGCCACACCCTACTTCTCAAGGTAAAAACCCAGAACACCGAGGACCTGGAGCAACTCATCAGTCGCGTCCGGTCGATGGAGGGGGTCGCCAGCACCGAAACCATGGTGGTGCTGTCGACCCATACCGAAAGGGCCGAAATCGCCCTGCCCCCCGCCGAGCCCGCGTCCGACCCGCGGCGCCGCAAACGTCCCCGCCGCCCCCCGGCCCCCCCTGAAAACCCAGCCCCTTAACCCTTTTACAGGGGAATTGTCCCCCCCTTTGAAAGGCCCAATCCTCACCCCCGATAGACCACGCGAACATGCAGTACGGCCTCCCTGAAAAACATGGTCTCTACGACCCCGCCAACGAGAAGGACGCGTGCGGCGTCGGCTTCGTTGCGCAGATCAAGGGCGTGGCGTCTCACCAGATCGTCACCGACGCCAATCGCATCCTTTGCAACATGGACCATCGCGGCGCCCGCGGGTCCGAGACGAACACTGGCGACGGGGCGGGGATGCTCACAGCTGTCCCCGACAAGCTCTTGCGTCGCGCGGCCAAAGAGGAGCTCGGCATCGACCTTCCGGAGCCGGGCAAGTACGGCGTGGGCAACATCTTCCTGCCGACCGACGATACGGAGCGCGCGTACTGCAAGGCGGCGTTCCTGAGGGCGATCGAAGCGCAGGGGCAACACTTCCTAGGCTGGCGCTCCGTGCCCACCGACCCCGACGGCGCCAACCTCGGACCCACCGCGGCCGAGAGCATGCCGCACATCGAGCAGCTCTTCATCGGCGCCGCCGACGGGCTTGAGCAAGATGCCTTCGAGCGGCAGCTCTACGTCATCCGCAAGAGCGCCGCGAGCCCACTGCGTGTCGACGAGAGCCTGAAGCAGCGAACGATGCTTTACGCGTGCTCGCTGTCGAGCAGGACGATCATCTACAAGGGCATGCTCGCGTGTGAGCAGGTCCTTCCGTTCTACGGGGACCTCACCGACCCGGACTACGAGACACATCTCGCAATGGTGCACTCGCGCTTTGCGACCAACACATTCCCGACCTGGGAGCGCGCGCAGCCGTTGCGCTGCCTCAGCCATAACGGCGAAATCAACACCCTTCGCGGCAACAAGAACGCGATGCATTCGCGCCAGGGCGTCGTCGAAGGCAAGCTCTTCGGCGATGATCTGGGCAAGCTCTTTCCTGTCGCGGAACCAGGGCTTTCGGACTCGGGCACCCTCGATAACGTTCTTGAGTTCCTCTACATGAACGGCCGCACGATGGCCGAAGCGGCGATGCTGATGATCCCCGAGGCCTGGCAACGGCACGAGCACATGCCGCAGGTCAAGCGTGACTTCTACGAGTACCATTCGTGCCTCATGGAGCCGTGGGATGGCCCTGCCTCGATTGCCTTCACCGACGGTACCGTCATTGGCGCGCTTCTCGATCGCAACGGGCTTCGACCGAGTCGCTACTACCTCACCCACGACGACCGCGTGATCATGGCTTCGGAGGTCGGCGTGCTTCCTGTCCCGCCAGAGACCGTGAAGCACAAGGGCCGGCTCAAGCCCGGTCGCATGTTCCTGATCGACTTCGAGCAGGGGCGCATGATTCCCGACGTCGAGCTCAAGAACGACATCGCATCGCAACGCCCATACGGCGAGTGGCTCCGCGAGCAGCGCCTCAAGCTCACCGAGCTTCCGGTCAACGACGATGCGCACGGGTTCGACCCCGACACGCTTCTTTCCCGCATGCAGTCGTTTGGTTACACCACGGAGACGATGCAGTTCATGTTGCGGCCGATGATCGAGCAGAAGCGCGACCCGGTCGGCTCCATGGGCAACGACTCGGCGCTCGCGGTGTTGAGCGACCAGCCGCGTCTAGCGTACGACTACTTCAAGCAGCTCTTTGCGCAGGTCACCAATCCGCCGATCGACTCGATCCGCGAAGAAGTGATCATGGCGGTCGAATGTTACGTCGGGCCGGAGAAGAACCTGCTCGCGACGACTCCGGAGCACGCTCATCGGCTTCGCATTCCTCACCCAATCCTCACCAACGAAGAGGTCAACGCGCTCAAGACGATCGACGAGCGGGGGTGGCGGAGCAAGATCATCGACATCACCTGGCCGCGAAGCGAGGGTGCAGAGGGCCTCGAGCCGGTGCTGCAGCGCATCCGTCAGGAAGCCGAACGGGCCGTGGATGAGGGGTATAGCCTCATCGTCCTGACCGACCGGGCCGCAGGAAAAGACCGCATCCCGGCGAGCGCGCTCCTCGCGACCGGGGCCGCTCACCACCATTTGGTTGCGACCGAAAAGCGCACCCGGGTCGGGATGATCGTCGAAACCGGTGAAGCGCGCGAAGTGCATCATCACTGCTGCCTCGTCGGGTACGGCGCGGACGCGATCAACCCCTACCTGGCGTTTGAGGCGCTGTGGCAGGAGCGCCGTCTCGGCACGCTCGACGCGGAGACGTTCGCGAACGACGACAGCATCGTCACTGGCTATCGCAAGGCGGTCGCCAAGGGCATGCTCAAGGTCTTCGCCAAGATGGGGATCTCAACGCTGCAGTCGTACAAGGGCGCCCAGATCTTCGAGGCGGTTGGTCTCAACAGTTCCGTCGTCGACCTCTGCTTTGCCGGGACCGCGAGCCGCATTCAAGGCGTCGGGTTCAACGTCATCGCGCAGGAGCTGGTCGAGCGCCACGGGCTCGGTTACCCGGACGAAGAGGAGACTCGGCTTCCCATCCTTCCAAACGACGGGCAGTTCCATTGGCGCGCCAAGGGCGAGCGGCACATGTGGAACCCGGAGACGATCGCCAATCTCCAGGTGGCGGCGCGCTCCAACAGCGGCGACGCGTACAAGCGATTCGCCGAGCAAGTGAACGACAACGCCCGGGACCGGTCCACACTCCGCGGTCTGATGCGCTTCAAGAAGGGTCAGAGCGTCCCGTTGAGCGAGGTCGAGCCCGCGAGCGAGATCGTGAAGCGGTTCGCGACTGGCGCGATGAGCTTCGGCTCGATCTCAGTCGAGGCGCACTCGACGCTTGCGATCGCGATGAACGAGCTCGGGGGCAAGTCCAACACGGGCGAGGGTGGTGAGGACCCGGAGCGTTATGTGCCCCTTCCGGACGGCTCGATGAACCCGATGCGTTCGGCGATCAAGCAGGTCGCGTCGGGGCGCTTCGGTGTAACGATCAACTACCTCACCAACGCCGACGAGCTCCAGATCAAGATGGCGCAGGGCGCCAAGCCCGGTGAGGGTGGCGAGCTTCCCGGCCGCAAGGTTGACGAGAAGATCGCGTCCGTGCGTCATTCGACTCCGGGCGTCGGCCTGATCAGTCCGCCGCCGCACCACGACATCTACTCGATCGAGGACTTGTCGCAGCTGATCCACGACCTCAAGAACAGCAACCCCTCGGCACGTATCAGCGTCAAGCTGGTCAGCGAGGTGGGCGTCGGCACCATCGCCGCGGGCGTCTCGAAGGCGCACGCCGATCACATTCTCATCAGTGGCCACGACGGCGGCACCGGCGCCTCGCCGCTGACCTCTATCAAGCACGCCGGTCTTCCGTGGGAGCTCGGCATCTCCGAGACGCACCAGACACTCGTCATGAACGACCTTCGAAGCCGCGTCGTCTTGCAGACGGACGGCCAGATGAAGACGGGTCGTGACGTGGTCATCGCCGGTCTGCTCGGCGCCGAGGAGATTGGTCTCAGCACGGCACCGCTCGTCGCGATGGGCTGCATCATGATGCGCAAGTGTCACCTCAACACCTGCCCCGTCGGCGTCGCTACGCAAGATCCGGAGCTTCGCAAAAAGTTCAAGGGTAAGCCGGAGCACGTGATCAACTACCTCTTCATGGTCGCGGAGGAGGCGCGGGGAATCATGGCTTCGCTCGGGTTCCGCACCTTCAACGAGATGGTCGGCCGCGTCGACATGCTCGACACCGTGGACGCCATCGTGCACTGGAAGGCACAGGGAATCGACCTCACCCCGATTCTCACGCCCGCCAGGAAGAAGAACGCGGTCACGGAGGTCTACTGCACCAAGCCGCAAGACCACGGTCTCGACAAGGCGCTCGACAACCGCCTGATCGAGCTGGCCCAACCGGCTATCACCGAGGGCAAGCCGGTTCGCGCCGAGCTCAAGATCAAGAACACCAACCGCACGGTTGGAACCATGCTCAGTCACGAGATCGCCAAGGTGTGGGGCGAAGAGCTCCTCCCCGATGAAACCGTGCGCTTCAAGTTCGAAGGCTCCGCGGGGCAGAGCTTTGGCGCCTGGCTCGCCAAGGGTGTGACCCTCGAGATCGAGGGCGACGCGAACGACTACGTGGGAAAGGGTTTGTCCGGCGGCAAGATCATCATCTATCCGTCGAAGAAGGCCACCTTCGTGCCCGCCGAGAACGTGATCATCGGCAACGTCGTCTTGTACGGCGCAGTCCGCGGGAAGGCATTCTTCCGGGGCCGTGCGGCGGAGCGCTTCTGCGTTCGCAACTCGGGGGCGTGGGCCGTCATCGAAGGCGTCGGCGACCACGCATGTGAGTACATGACGGGCGGCCGAGCGGTGATCTTGGGAGACACCGGCCGCAACTTCGGCGCAGGCATGAGCGGTGGCGTCGCGTACGTGCTCGACACGAACAACGACTTTGCGTCGAAGTGCAACCAGGAGATGGTCGAGCTCGGACGGCTCGAATACCAGGAGGAGATCGCGATTGTGAGGGGGCTCATCGAAGAGCACTTCGAGTACACCGACTCGGCCGTGGCCGAACGTTTGCTGCAGGACTGGGACAACGCCCTTCAGACGTTCGTGAAGGTCATGCCGACCGACTACAAGCGCGTGCTTCGTCAGAGCGGCGACCTTTCGGTTGGGGTCCCCGGGCCCGATGTTGTTCAACCCCAGAACCTTCCGGCGGCCGAGTAGGACAATGGGTAAGCCGACTGGTTTCAAAGAGTTTCCGCGAGAAACGATTCCGTACAGCGACCCTCTGGAGCGAATCTCCGGCTGGGACGAGTTCACGGTCGACGTGCCGGAGAAGCAACTTCGGACGCAGGGTGCGCGCTGCATGGATTGCGGCGTTCCGTTTTGCCTGTCGGCAACGGGCTGCCCCATCGACAACCTGATCCCCGAGTGGAACGACCTCGTCTACCGCGGGCGTTGGCGTGAGGCGCTGGATCGTCTGCACAAGACGAACAACTTCCCCGAATTCACCGGACGCGTCTGCCCGGCTCCTTGCGAGGGCGCTTGCGTTCTAGGGATCAGCGACCCCGCCGTCACCATCAAGAACATCGAGTGCGCGATCGTCGACAAGGGCTTCGAGGAAGGCTGGATTCAGCCGGAGCCGCCCACGGAGCGAACCGGCAAGAAGGTCGCCATCATCGGCAGCGGCCCCGCAGGGCTCACCGCAGCCCAACAGCTCAATCGGGCGGGTCACAGCGTGACCGTCTACGAGCGCGACGACCGCATCGGCGGCCTGCTGACCTATGGCATCCCGAACATGAAGCTCGACAAGGGCACGGTCGATCGGCGCCTCGATATCATGCGTGCCGAGGGCGTGGAGTTCGTGACGAACGCGCACGTTGGCGTGAACACGGATGCCCAAGAGCTCCGTAGCAAGACCGATGCGCTGATCCTCGCGTGCGGCGCGACTCGGCCGCGCGACCTACCCATCCCTGGGCGGGATTTGAGAGGCGTTCACTTCGCGATGGAGTTCTTGCTGAAGAACACCAAGAGCCTGCTGGACAGCAAGCTCGAAGATGGGGCGTACATCAGCGCCAAGGGCAAGCGCGTAATCGTCATCGGCGGTGGCGACACGGGCACCGATTGCATTGGCACATCGATTCGTCATGGCTGCACGTCACTGGTCAACTTCGAGCTGTTACCGAAGCCACCGGCCGAACGCGCGCCCGGGAACCCATGGCCCGAGTGGCCTGCGATCTTCCGCGTCGACTACGGCCACCACGAGGCCGAAGCGAAGTTCGGCAAGGACCCGCGTGAGTTTTGTGTGCTCAGCAAGCGCTTTCTCGATGACGGCAACGGGAACGTCACTGGCATCGAGACGGTGCGCGTCGAGTGGACGAACGACGCCGAAGGAAAGTGGCAGATGAGCGAAGTGCCGGGCTCGGAGGAGACCTTCGAGGCCGACCTCATCTTCTTGGCGATGGGCTTCCTCGGTCCTGAAGACACGCTGGCCGAACAGCTCGGCCTCGAGCGTGACGCGCGCAGCAACTTCAAGGCCGACTACGGAAAGTACGCCACCAGCACCGAGGGCGTCTTCGCAGCCGGCGACTGCCGCCGAGGCCAGTCCCTCGTAGTCTGGGGCATCGCCGAAGGCCGAGGCGCGGCCCAAGCCGTAGACACCTTCCTGATGGGCAGCTCCAACCTCCCCGCCCCCGATTGAGTTGAAATCCCAGGGTTTCAGTCTCTGCCGAGGCTGAAATACGTTTTCCACCGCATACATTGCTAACAGAGAAATCCGTTGTTAGTGTGTCATCGTGGGTACTGGAGCTGCTTGGCTCCGACACGGGGGATGTATGCGTCGAGGGGGAAACCGGCAAGGTTCGAGCAAGAAGATTGAGGCGGCCAAGGTCTTGGTCGTCGTGGGTGCGCTAGGCATCGCGGCATCGCTGGGTTCGTCCGCACAGGCTCAGTCATTCGTTCAAACGTTTGACCCCGCGACGTGCAATTCGGGTGCACTGGCAAGTGATGCGGTTGGGGACGAGAATCCTTCTCGGATCGACGCGGTTGGGAACGCTACGTATGCAGCCGCTCTCTACGCACACGACGCCTCCTTCTACTACATGCGACAGCGTTTGGCTGCGAGCCCGACCGGACCGGGCGGGTTTGCATCACACGCGTGGTCTTGGGGCATCGATACCGACGGCGATGAGGCCAATGGGTTCGAGCTCGTGGCGAGCCTCGACGGCGTTCCCGAGCTCGTGAAACTCTCGCTGGCAGGATCATCGACACCGGCATGGTCGGCGAGCACGGCCACTCACGCGGACACGGTCGCTGCTGGCTCGAGCGTTGGTGGAGGAACAGATTGGTTTCTGACGATCGCGATTCCGATCCAGGAGCTGAACGATAATGGGGCGAGCGGATCATTGAAGATTTGGCTCGGTTCGTCAGCCAACGCCTCCGGCATCGACAAGGACTGGGCCTGCTTCGCCGGTCTTCCGGCCAGCCCCGCCGACGTGCCCGTCGATCCGGTCGACGTGCCGACCAAGTGCACCACGGACGGGGATTGCGGCGGGACAACTCCAGTATGCGCTGCGGTGGATGAGCTCTGTGTGGCTTGCAGCACCGACGCTGAATGCTCTGGCATCGATCCCGGAAAGCCGATTTGCGGTGCGGTCGGGGCGTGTGTCGCCGGCTGTCTAGTGGATGGTGATTGCGCCCCAGCGCTGCCCCGCTGCGATTCCGGCACGAACCAGTGTGTCGAGTGCCTCGCGGACGGCGATTGCTCCACGGGCTCTCCCTTCTGCGACGGCGGCACTAGTGAATGTCGGGGATGTGCGTCCGACGTCGAGTGCGAGACCATCGACCCGTCGTTGCCTCAATGCTTGCCGGCCGGGAGCTGCGCGGAATGCGAATTCTCCGCGGACTGTGGGATCGGCGAGGCATGCGACACCGGCAGTTACAGCTGCATCGCGGGCTGCCTCGACGCCACCGACTGTCCGCTCGGATCGCCCATCTGCGACACCTCCAGTGGGTCACCTGGCATGTGCGTCGCCTGTCTGAACGACGAACTGGGCCTCACTCCGGACAGCGGGTGTGCAACCCCCGCCCTCCCCCTTTGCGACTCAGCCGCAGGCTCCGGCGGCTTGGAGTGTGTTTTCTGTGTTGATGACGCCGCTGGCTTGAGCGCCGACACTGGCTGCAGTGCGCTCGGAACGCCGGTCTGCGATGAGTCGAGCGCCGATGGCAGTTGCGTCGAATGCTTGGCCCATCAGCACTGCGCAGGCTTCGAGCTCTGCGTCGACTCGATGTGCGAGCCGCCCGACCACGATGGCGACGGGACGGATGATGCGTTCGATTCCGACTCCGACAACGACGGCATTCCCGACGATATCGAGGGGGACGGAGTGGACCGGTCCGGAGATAGCGACATGGATGGTATTCCCGACTACACCGATCCCGATTCGATTACTTGTGTCGACGCCAACATGGACGGCGTTTGCGATGTGCTGCCTGCCGAGGTGGACGGCGATGCCGACGGCGTTCCGAATCACTTAGACACCGATAGTGACGACGACGGCATTCCCGATGCGGTCGAAGGTGACGTAGACACGGACGGCGACGACCTCTCCAATTATCTAGACGATGACTCCGACGACGACGGCATTGGGGACGCTCTGGAGGGCCACGACGTGGACGGCGACGGGATGGCCGACACGTCTCCGTTGGGAATGGACGGAGACAACGACGGCCTCGATGATGCCTATGACGGCGACATGGCCGGCGGAATGCCAGCTCCTACGCCCGATCACGATGATGACGGCATCCCAGACTTCTTGGATGCCGACGACGATGGCGACGGAATCGATACCGAAGTGGAGTGTGCGGACCCGTCGGCGGGCTGCCCCGACTCGGACGACGATGGCCGGCCCGACTACCTCGATTCACCGCAGCTGGTCATCGACACGGACGGGGATGGCCTGACCGACGACGTGCCGGCTTCTGGCTTTTCTATTCAAGGTGGGCGCGGTGTTGGCTGTCACGTCGGGGTGACACGCCAGGGCGGGCCCACTGGTGTTCTTCTTCTAGTGCTTGCCCTTTGCTTGGGGATTCGCCGCTACCGGCGCAACTAGCGGCTGAAGCTTGCTTGCTACTCGCCGAGTGGATCAGCCGGTCCACTCGGCGTTCTTACTTCTGCTTCGTGACAAACAATGCCATCCCTCCACCTCCACGGCGAGGTTACACGTGGTCCGTGTTCGACTGCTGGCGGCTTTCGGACCCGCAAGTGTCGACGCTGCTGGGTTGCTCAGTGCGTTCGCCTTGCCGTGTCGCGCTGGAGTGCAGTCCGCCACCCCGAGAGAACCTGCGCGGCTTCCAGCATCGCGTGATCCGACACACCGACTTGAATGCGTGACAACGCGTGGAGCTCTTCGGCACGCACGTTCTGAATCAATGCATGGCCCCTGCTGGTCAGCGCGATCATCGAGGATCGCTTGTGTGCCGGGTTGTCTTGGCGCTCGACCAAGCTTCGCTCGAGGAGGGCATCGACTTGTTGCTGGACATGCTGACGTGACACCCCCCGCGCCCGCGCCATATCGGGCACCGTCGCTGGGCCGGCGAGCAAGATGAGCTCGAGCAACCCGCGCATGGCCGCCGTCATGCCGAGCTCGGCGTGCAGCGTCTCCGACCATTGCCTCAGCGCATGGAACAGCAATCGCGCCTCATCGAGCAGTCCCTTGGGCATTACGACAAGGAGCTTGTCAGAACGACAGAAACTTGTCAATGAGGACTCCGGCTGATCGACGCAAGCGGCCTGACGGGCGATTGGGCGGAAGGTCTCGACCGCGAATGCCTCACTCCCTGGATCGCAGACCCCTCCGCCGATGACTTGGACGGACACCTGCCCGTGGCGGTGGATCAACAAGGAAGCCCCCGCTGACCGCGGCGTTGGCCCAATTAGGCTCTAATCGGAGCAGCGCCCGCTCAAAAACACAATAGTTCCCAAAAGTTAGCGAGCTTTGATGAAAGTCGACATTCTTGCTTGACCGACCCCCGTTCCGCGCTAACTTCGGCGTCCCTTTCAGGGGGTCTGCGGACATTCCGCCGATCGATCATTGAAAACTGAATCGGAATCAATAGTTACGTACTCGGGTCCCGAGTCGTGCATCAAATCGCACGACTAGGGTCAATTCAAAAAGAGTGGTCCCAACTTCGGTTGGAGACCGCAATCCGAGAGCAACACGCAATATAAATGTGATGCTCTTGAGCGTCTGGCGGGAGCGCCAGAACTCAGCAGGATTAACCAGCTCAACAGTTCAACTGGAGAGTTTGATCCTGGCTCAGAGCGAACGTTAGCGGCGGGCCTAACACATGCAAGTCGAACGAGAACGCTCCTTCGGGAGTTATTAAAGTGGCGCACGGGTGAGGAACGCGTAGGTAATCTACCCTTTGGCGGGGGACAACATTCCGAAAGGAATGCTAATACCGCGTAAGACCACACTCACTGCGGTGAGAGAGGTTAAAGGTGCCTCAAAGCACCACCAGAGGATGAGCCTGCGTCCCATCAGCTTGTTGGTAAGGTAATGGCTTACCAAGGCGAAGACGGGTAGCTGGTCTGAGAGGATGATCAGCCACACTGGCACTGGAACACGGGCCAGACTCCTACGGGAGGCAGCAGTGAGGAATATTGGGCAATGGGCGAAAGCCTGACCCAGCCACGCCGCGTGTGTGATGAAGGCCTTCGGGTCGTAAAGCACTGTGGGGAGAGACGAACATGCGCAGGAGGAAATGCCTGCGTACTGACGGTACCTCCTTAGCAAGCACCGGCTAACTCTGTGCCAGCAGCCGCGGTAATACAGAGGGTGCGAACGTTGCTCGGATTTACTGGGCGTAAAGCGCGTGTAGGCGGACTCGCAAGTCGGTTGTGAAATCCCTGGGCTTAACCTAGGAACTGCATCCGAAACTGCTTGTCTTGAGTAATGGAGAGGGTGGCGGAATTCCCGGTGTAGAGGTGAAATTCGTAGATATCGGGAGGAACACCAGTGGCGAAGGCGGCCACCTGGACATTTACTGACGCTGAGACGCGAAAGCGTGGGGAGCAAACAGGATTAGATACCCTGGTAGTCCACGCCGTAAACGATGAGAACTAGGTGCAGCGGATATTGACCTCTGCTGTGCCGTAGCTAACGCGTTAAGTTCTCCGCCTGGGGAGTACGGCCGCAAGGCTAAAACTCAAAGGAATTGACGGGGGCCCGCACAAGCAGTGGAGCATGTGGTTTAATTCGAAGCAACGCGCAGAACCTTACCAGGGCTAGACAGACTAAGAATCCTGAAGAAACTCGGGAGTGCTCGCAAGAGAACTTAGGTCCAGGTGCTGCATGGCTGTCGTCAGCTCGTGTCGTGAGATGTTGGGTTAAGTCCCGCAACGAGCGCAACCCTTATCCTTAGTTGCCATCATTTAGTTGGGCACTCAAAGGAGACTGCCGGGGTCAACCCGGAGGAAGGTGGGGATGACGTCAAGTCCTCATGGCCCTTATGTCCTGGGCTACACACGTGCTACAATGGTCGGTACAAAGCGCTGCGAAGCCGCGAGGTGGAGCGAATCGCAAAAAGCCGGCCTCAGTACGGATTGCACTCTGCAACTCGAGTGCATGAAGTCGGAATTGCTAGTAATCGTCGATCAGCAGGCGACGGTGAATACGTTCCCGGGCCTTGTACACACCGCCCGTCACACCATGGAAGTCGAGTGCTCCAGAAGTGGCCACGCTAACCCGCAAGGGAGGCAGGTCCCCAAGGAGTGTTTGGTAACTGGGGTGAAGTCGTAACAAGGTAGCCCTAGGGGAACCTGGGGCTGGATCACCTCCTTTCTAAGGAGCATTTTCTCGCAAGAGAAATGTATCTGGTCATATCCGAGTAGTGACTATGGTGGAGCCAGCTTTTTGAGCTCTGTCAGATTCCGGTTCAGTTTTCAGTGTCCGATCGGCCGCGCGATGTCCGCGTTTTTCGTTAACCGCAGCGGCTCGGCGGTGTCTGTGGACCGGCGGCAGTAATGGTGGCGGTCGCGCACGTTCCATACCGGTTTGCCTCCACGTCGAGCCGCTCTGACGTGATTGCCAAGGAGGTCTGAATGAACCAACGCGTCAGTCGGTAGCGGGCTGTCCAACGCCGGTCAGGCCTTTGCCGAACCGGGGCGCGTAGTAGGCGATGACGCGCTCGAAGGCCTCTTCAGGGGTATACCGTGGTTCGTAGTCCAGGTCGTCGGCCAGGCGCGTACTGTGCACCGACACGCTGTGCACGAGCATGGAGACGCTGGATGTCGTGAGCGTCGGCCGAAGCTTCCATACGGGCTGCACCAGTTTGGTAAACGCCTCGCTTGCGCGAGCGGCGAACATCGCCGCCGACGTAGGGATCGTTCGGGAAGCAGGCGGGAAGTCGTAGCCGAGGTGCTCGACGAACTTCCGCATGAACTCGAAGAAGTTCTCCGCGGGTTGGTCGGTTACGAAGTACTTGTTCCCCAGCAGCGGGGGAGGCTCTAGGCCAGCCATGGCGAACGCCGCCAGCGCATGGGCGTACGCGACGTTCCCCACGTAGACGTGCTCGAACACCGTATCTGGTGAGCCCAGGCGAAACGTCAGCTTGCCGGCGCGAGCGGAGCTCAACACGCTGTCCATGTGATAAGGGTCGGCCTCGCCGTAGAGGCCACACGCACGCAGGGCTACCGTGCGAAGCCTCCCGTCGTTCGCCGTTAGCACGGCTTGCTCCGCGAGGGCCTTGCTCTCGGAGTAGGCGTCTAGGTAGTGGTCTGGGTAGGGGTGGTCCTCATCGATGCCGACCAAGGGGCCGCCGCCCATGACCACGTCCATGGTGCTGGTGTACACCACTGCGCGCACGCCGTTCTTCCGCGCGGCCTCGAGTACACGCAGGGTGCCGTCGAGGTTCACGTCAAAAAGGCGGGTGCGTGCGGCATTGCCCCAGTCGATCAGCGCGGCGGCGTGAAGGACGACGTCGATGTCGCGCGCGGCTTCATCCACCGTGCTCGCGTCGGTGATGTCGCCCACCACCGATTCGTCAGCTGTCTCGCACGGCAGCAGGTCGAGGCTTCGCACGTAGACCTCTTGCTCACGCGTCGTCGCCAACTCGCTGAGCTCGGAGATGATGCGCTTGCCGAGAAAGCCTGCACCTCCGGTTAGCAACACGCGAAGCGGCCTTTGCATGGGTCGCACGGTAGCATCGGGCGAAACAGGGACAATGCTTCCGCCCCGACTTGATTCCTAATGCCGCAATTCGAATGTAGGAAGGTTGCTGCTTACAGCCCTCGTAGCCGCAGGAAGATGCGCGGCATGGCGCAGAGGCCGCGGAGCGTCAAACCGCAGGCGCGAGCTCCGCGAGGCATGCGAGCAACGCCTCGGTGACGGTCGGGGTCCGCGGATCGATCCTCGGCACGCCGCGCGCGAGGAGCACCTCGAAACGCTGGATCGCAGAGACGTCGACCCGCTCGGCCGCGGCTGCGATTCCGAAGCCGTCGCGCTCGGCGAGACGAGCATTGACCTGCTGCTCGATCATGTGTCCGGGTGCGAGCGCGAGGATAGGGCGACCGAGCGCGCCCGCCTCCGAAACGAGATTCGATCCTGCCGTCCCGACGACGCCACGACAGCCGCGAAGCGAGGTGGCGAAGCGCGTCACGTCTAGAGGCTCGGTCACCACGCCATCAGGCAGGCTTGCCGCCCGGCCAAAGACCACGAGTCGGTGCCCGCGGGTGTGGAGCTCTCGAATGTATGTCGAGAGATCCGCCGAGCCCGCGTACACGACGAGTGCGTCGCCAGGTGGTGCATTGCCTTCGACGAGCTCAGGTCGCGGATCGGGTCGCGCGACAACCGCGCGCGGATCGAAGGATTCGAGCGGGCCGAAGTGCACGACGATCACGCGGTGCGCGAGCCACGAGGCGCTCGCCGCGTTCAGTGCCTCTCGCGCGCGCGCGAGGAGAGGAAGAGCGATGGGCAAGCGGCAATGCGCAAAGATGAGGCCATGCCCGATCGCGATGCTTGGCACGCCCACCCACGCTGCCGCGTGAAGGGACGGCGCGTCGCCATCTGCGACGACCACGTCGGGCCGCAGGGCGCGCAGGCGACGACAATCCGCTGCGAAACGCGCGGCGAACCGTCGTGCAAGCCGAGGCCCCGGGACGAAAGCGTCAACCTCAACGCACCCGAGGTGGCGAAGCAAAGCGACTGCGTCGCCGCCCGCGAATACGCGCACGTCGTGACGGTGTGCGCGGAGCGATGGAACGAGGGAGCGCGCGCGCATCGCGTGACCGCGACCGTTCCCGTGCACGAAGTAGGCGATACGCACTAAGCCGGTCTACCCGCGCATACAGGCCTGGTCCAGTCGCACGCGCGTTACTTCTGTGTCCCTCTTGGGCCATCGTTGCCGAGCGGGTCCGGCTTGGACCTCCACACGATGCCGGCAATCAGTGAGGCCACCGAACCGACCTGCATTAGGGCGGTGTCCGTCAGAAACAAGGCGGTCACCTGTGCTTCAGGGCCGTCGACTGTGCTTGCCAGGCTCAAGGCCAGCGAGAGGAAGAGAAACTCTCGCGCCGGTACCAACGGCGTGCGGGCAACTAGTAGGTCCACGACGAGCAAGCTAATCCAGTCCGGGAAACTCGACCCGGGCAGGCCGACGGTCCACTGCAACCCTAGCAAGAGGATTCTGGCAACGCTTCGCACACCGTGGTAGCCGAGGACGCGCCACATGACGTTGGCGCTGATCCCCAGGACTTTGCCCCGAAAGCGAACGACGAGGAGGCTCAGTACGGCAGTTGCGAATGTGACGCCAATGATGAGGCCCAGCACCGCTGGGCGCACCGACTGCATGAGGGACAGGTCGCCAAAGGCCAAGTACGCCCCTAACACCACGACCGCGACCACGTTGGCGGCGGCGGCGGAGAGCAGAGTCACATCCTTCCCTGCGGCAAAGGCCTGCCAATGGGTTACGCGCAGCGTCCTGACCGTCCACAGCAAGAAGTAGACGTCGCCTGAACCGGCAGAGAGCGAGCTATTGATCATGCGCTTCATTAGGAAGACGCCGAAGTGGTGGAAGAGGTTTTTCCCCCAGACGGCCGAGTAGCAAAGCGCATCCGTGATCGGTACGTTGAGATATCGCACCAGGAAGATGACGTAGAACCAGGGCGAGCGCGGGACCGAACGCAGAACCTCGGGCCAGTCGGTGCCCGAGAGTTGTCGGTAGAGCACGAACCCCATAACGACGAAGAACCCCACCGACAGCGCGCGGCGCAGGCCCCTGCGCAATCGCGACGGCACTCGCTCGACGATACGCTCGACGAGTCCTCGCAGATCAGTGAGGCGGGCACTGACCGGATCAGTTGCGTCTCGCCCCGGTGGGGCCGCACTCGACGGCTCGCTCATCCCTGCCTTATGGTTCGTAGGTTTCCCTTGCGAAACCTGCGCCACTCCCCCGAACCGGTATAGTCTTAAACCCCAACCCGCGGACAATTTCTTCGAGTGGCAGCGGTCGGTCTCGCCGTAGCTTTTTCGACGTTTTTGGGGAAGTCGGGCCGCGTGCTACCGTGGGCGTTTCTCGGAGGTGAGAGATTGGAACGCGAAATTCGAGTTGGGCTATGTGGTTGCGGTGTGATCGGCGAAGGTGTCGTGACGGCCTTGCTGCAACACGCTGACGTCATCACGGCGCGAGCAGGTGCGCCTATCAGGCTTGCCGCAGTGGCTGACAAAGACGCGGGCCGGCTCGAGATCGTTCGTGCGCAAGATCCGGGCATCAGCTTGCTCGATGACGCGTTTGAGCTCGCCCAGCGGGACGACGTCGATATCGTCGTCGAGCTCATCGGTGGGGTCGAAGTCGCCGATCGGTTGGTTCGAACGGCACTAGAGGCGAAGAAGCACGTGGTTACGGCCAATAAGGCGCTTCTCGCTGAAAGAGGCACGGCATTGTTTGCGCTCGCCGAGGCCAACGGCTGCGATCTCTATTTCGAGGCCGCGGTGGCCGGCGCCATCCCTGTGATTCGCGTCATGCGGGAATCGCTCGCCTCCGATCACATTCGTTCCGTCCGAGGCATCATCAACGGAACTAGCAACTATATCTTGTCGAGCATGGCCAATGAGGGGGCTGCTTTCGCGGATGCGCTGAAAGCCGCACAAAAGGCAGGGTTTGCCGAGGCGGACCCGACGCTCGACATCACGGGCGGCGATGCCGGTCACAAACTGGCGGTCATTGCAGGCCTTGCATTCGGGGCGCGCGTGCTGCCTAGTGAGATCCCGACCGAGGGAATCGAAGAGGTCGATCCGCGCGACATTCAATATGCTCGAAACTTCGGCTACGTGATCCGGCCTCTGGCCGTTGCAGAGCACGTGGAGACCGGCGCTCTGGACTTGCGAGTTCATCCCGCACTGGTGCCCAACGGCGATCCGCTCGCGCACGTCGATGGTGCGCTCAACGCGATTGCAATTCAGGGGGCGATGGTGGGGCCGATTTTCCTTTCGGGCCTCGGGGCCGGCGCGGGTCCAACGGCCACCAGTGTTGCGGGCGATATCATCGACATCGCCCGGAACGCACTCGCCGGCGCCCCCAAGAGGACATGGCATCTCCCGTCTGAAGGCGACCAGCCGATTCAGGCGATCGCCGACCTATCGTCCCGTTACTACCTTCGCTTCTCCGTGCAGGACGAGTCGGGCGTGCTCGCTGCCCTGTCAGGAAAACTAGGCGACTCCGGCATCTCCATCGAGCAGATGGTTCAGGACGTGGACGCCGGTGGCGACGGCACAGCGACGATTGCCATGCTGACGCATCATGCACGCGAAGGGGACGTTCGAGCCTCGCTACACGCGATCGACAACACCCATCTCACAACGGCACCCACGCACCTCATTCGCATCGTCGAATGAGAGACAGGATGTCTTCGCTGTCTAGGCCTTCTTCGGCCAGCACGGAACCATCGCGCTGACCTCGTCGACGACCTTCTGGTACTCAGGTCGACGCGCCAACGATCGAACGTCCATCAGCCAGGAGCTGAATCGGAAGAAAATGGCCATCGCGATCGGCCCGATCAACACCAGCGTCGGGTACTCGGAAAGAAAGCCGCCCGGCACGGCGAACGGGATCATCGAGAGCCAGAAGAGGACCTCGCCAAAGTAGTTGGGATGGCGAGAATATTTCCACAGGCCTCGTCGCATTGCCCCCCCAGAGGCGTACTCGCCACTCTCGCGATACTTGCGTAATTGCTCGTCCGAGAAGAGTTGGATCGCGACTGCCGACAAGGCGCCCGCCAAACCAAGCGCGTCCCAAACCCCCAAGGGAGGCTGCGTCGATGGGGATGCGAGCAGTACGAGTGCCGCCGGCGCGAACGCGAAGTACACGAGGACAGTTGGAAAGAGGTGCATCCCGAGGAGCGAGTTGAGCCAATAGGGGATGGGTGCGCTTCTCATCTCTTCGTAGCGCCAATCCTCGTGCACGAGGCCAGTCCGCCAGCCGGTCCACGCATACATGGTGTTGTATCGGATGCTCCAGATCCACAGACAGGCGACGACGCAGATCTGCCTCGCGCTCCAGTCGCCGAGCAAGCCGCCACCCCCTGTTGCCTTCAGTGCAAGGGCCAGAATCGGTGGGGCAATGACCCAATACGGGTCGTAGATCGAGGAGTTGTCATTGGCGATCGAGAAGACCCAGACGGCGACGGTGGACACGCAGGTCACCGCGAAGGCGATCCAGAACGGGTCCTCGATGATCCCTCGGCTTTGGAGTACCCACCAGGCCACGACACCCACCAAAAGGGCGGCCGCGTAGGCCAGGTAGCACTGCAAGGCCGGCACTGGCCGATGGGGCGCCGGCGGAAGGTCTAGTTTGGATTCTGCTGTGTCGTTCACGGTTTCAGGTTGGTACAAGGTTGCGACCCCGATGACAACAGCATGCGTTTCTCGGAGCGTCGGGCACCCCAGCGCGAGGACCCTGAAATTGTGGGTTTTTTTCGCTGTCGCCGATTGAGATCGGCTGTTTCCAACATACCACTGGAAAAAAAATGTCGGCGGGTGTCGAATTCTCGATCTCCGGCTCTACTGGAGAGTGACGGAGCATTCGACCCGCAACGAAAGGAGCCGTCATGAGCTACGAACACGGAAGATTTGTTTGGTTCGAGTTGCTGACCAAGGACGTCGATCGAGCCATGTCATTTTATCCTGAGACCCTGCCTTGGAGAATCGAACCGACGACGATGCAGGACGGGTCCGAGTACTCGATGATCAAGGTCGGCGACGCCGGTGTCGGCGGCGTCATGTCCTTGCAGGACGAGGTGCCGACCGCGTGGGTGAGCTACGTTTCGGTCGCCGACGTCGATGAGACGGCGAAGAAAGTCATGGCCGGGGGTGGCACGACGCACATGGACGCGTTCGATGTGCCAGGGGTCGGCCGGATGCAGCCCGTGAGCGATGCGCAAGGTGGGATGCTTTGCCTGTTCAAGGGGGAGACGTCCGATCCGCCGCGCGTCGACGGACCGGGGTCGCTCCACTGGAACGAGCTTTGGACCCAAGACCCCCAAGCATCCCTCGCGTTCTACGGGAATGTGCTCGGGTACACGTATGAGGAGATGACGATGCCGAATGGCACGTACTACGTCTTCAAGGATGGAGAGGACATGCGCGGCGGCATGCTGCAAGCGCCGAGCTCCGACTTCCCGACGATGTGGCTCCAGTACATCACGGTGGATGACTGCGACCAGACGCTTAGGCGCGCCAAGCAAAACGGAGCCACTGTTGTCCTGGAGCCGGTGGACGCGGAGGGCGTCGGACGGTTCGGCGTCCTCCGAGACCCGCTCGGTGGCATGATTGGGGTGATCAAGCCCACCAACGCCTAGAACGGAGGAAAACTGACGTTCGCGGCGAAAGCTGGTACCCCCCTGGCATCGTGAAGCTCATCGCAACTCTCGAACCGACACTCAGCAGTAGGAAAAGATGCGCGTGAGTCAACCACCGCTAGGTCGCGAAGACGCGGGCCTGATCTTCGACGAGTCGGCTTGGCCGCTGGTGTACGTGCGCTACCCGTCGAACGGGCTGGACGACGAAGGGCTCGAGATCTTCCTCGACAGGATCATGTCGTACCTGCGGCGTCGAGACAAGTTCGCCTGCTTGATCGACTGTCGCGGCATGACGATGGCGCACACGGCCAATCAGCGTCGGCGCATCACCGACTGGTTGGCGGAGCCTGAGCTGCAGCGATTGGCGCCTCACGCGATTGCCATATCGGTGCTGTTTCGAAGCGCGCTGATCCGCGGCGCCCTCACGGCGGTGAACTGGATCAAACCGCCGCCCGCGCCGGTCAAGGCGTTCGGCTCGGTGGCCGATTCGGCGCCGTGGCTACGGCAACGGCTCGCAGAGGAGGGCATCAGCCTGACGCCCCGGATGGAAGACCTCCTCGTGCTCCGCCAGTAGAGTGCGCGCTCGCACGCGCGACGTCATGGAGCTCTTTCGGGACCGAAGGGCTTGAGCCACAGGATCAGCGCCGGCATCAGCAGGAAGTCCGCGATGAGCGCTGCCGCGATGACGCCGGCGAGCAGCACGCCGAAGCTCTTTTGGCCGTCCATGACGGAGAACATGTTCATGAGAAAGCCTGCGACCAAGATGGCCGAGGTGATGAAGAGCGCGCGGCCCACACCGTCCATCGACGCGTAGAGCGCCTTCTTGTAGTCCCCCAACTTTCCGAACTCGTGATTGTACCGAGTCATCAGGTGGATTGTGTCGTCCACTGCAATGCCTATGGCTACCGGAGCAATGAGCAGACGGTAGTAGTCGAGCGGCAAGCCCACCCAACCCATACCGCCGAGCACGAGGACCACCGGCGCGACGTTCGGAATCATCGAGATGAGACCGATCTTCACCGAGCGGAACACGGCGATCATCAATAGGCTGACGACGGTCAAGGCGATTAGCGCGCCTTGGATCTGGCTCCAGGTGATGTACTCCACGAACTTGAGCCACAGCGCGCCAATGCCGCTCACGCTGAACGTCGATGCGCGTAAAGGCTCCTCGTCGAGATAGGCGTCGATCTGGTCGACGATCCCCTGAAGACGGCTCGTGCTCGTCATCTTGCAGCGGAGCTCGAGGGTCGCGCGAGCATAGTCGATGGAAAGGTAGTCTCTCATCTCTTCGCCGCCCGACATTTCGTAGACGAGCAGGTACTGCGCGACTAGCTCGCGGCTGTCCGGAATCTCGTAGTACGCAGGATCGCCGTTGTGGAAGCTCTGATTGATGTCCTTGATCAGGTCCACGAGCGAGTAGGTCTTCGTCACGAGCGCGTGGCGCTCGGCTTCGCGCTGCACGCGCTCCATCTCTCGAAGCACGGCCGGGTTCTTGATGCCGCCCGCTTCCCCACTGTCGAACACGTAAACGATTGAATAGGTGCCGGCCATGTGGTCGTCGACAAACTGTGTCGTCCGGCGCACCGGAACTTTTTCCGAGAACTCGGTTAGGAAATTCGAATCCACCGTCAGCATCGAGATGCCCCAAGCCGACGAGACGAAGACGAGGGCGAACGCGACGAGAATGGGATTTCGGAAACGGATCACAAAGGTCGCCACGGAGCGCAGCGCAGCGCCGAGGGCTTTGCCCTTCTTGGCGCGGGCTTTCTCCTTTCTTGGAGACGGGTCAGATGAAGGCCGCCGCCCAAACGCCAGAAAGGCGACTAGAATGGTGATCGACGCAACGAACGCCGCGATCACACCCCCTGCGCTGTAGACCGCGAGGTGGGCCACCGATTTCACCGGCGAAAAAGAAAGCGACAGGAAGCCTGCGGCTGTCGTGAGACTGGTGAGCAAACACGGAGGGCCGACCAAGTAGAGCGTACGCCGGATCGCGTCACGCCGGTTCCCCAGGCGCCTTTGATAGATGTCGAACTCCGACAGGATGTGCACGGAGTCGGCCACGCCGACCGTGATCAAGAGGGTCGGCATCATGCCGAACATGAAGTCGATGTCCCAACCTATGAGACCGATGACCCCAACGGAGACCGCCATCGCGAAGGCCACCACCATGAACGGGCCGATCACGCCCATCGGTCGCCGAAACACGAATATCAGGCTGAGGGTAATGACGAGGAAGCTCAGAGCCATGAGCACTGGCATGTCTTCCTCGAATAGAACGGTGTTGTACGTGGCATTGAACGCCACGTCGCCGGAGTGGAAGAACTCGATGCCGTCGTATTCGGGACGCTGCAGGATGGCCTCGATCGCCTCGAAGCTGACTTGGGGATAGAGGTTGGAGAGACCGTCCCCACCGTCCGGGTCGAGCCTGATCTCCTCGACCGGATCGATGCTCGAGCGGTTCATCTCCACGATGACGGCGCCGAGCTCCGCGTCCGCGCTGACGAGCCCGCCCACATAGAGGGGCTTTTTCATCACCTTGTCTCGGATGACAAAGAGCTGTTCTTGGGTTTCAGGGAACTCCGCGAGCAGGTTGTAGACGAGGATGTCGTCGGGCGGCGCTCCTTCCATGAACTCGACGTTGGCAAGGCTCGTCACCTCTTTGACGAAAGGGACCTCGTCTTCGAGGGCTCGGGTGAGTTGCTCGATCTGCCGCATCGCAGCGAGGTCCCATGCGCCGCCCTCTGCTCGGTACACGATGTACCCGATCTCGTCGGATTCGAAGTCCTCGCGGTACTGCAGGTAGGCACCGTAGGTGGGGTCGTCGGTGTCGAAGAACGCCGCAACGCTGTTGTCGACGCGGGCGCCGGACGCGAGATAACCAGCGAGGCCCCAGACCGCGAAGCAGCCGACAATAACGATCCAGCGGTGATCGTAGGACCAGCCCCCGATTGCTTCGAACAGCTTGCCGAGGCCTGACATCGCGTCTTTTTGAATGCGGTTCACCCCCCTGCCCCGCCTGCTTATTCGCTTTGCGAAGCGAGGGCAAGCTCAGTAGTGGAACTCGATGTCGACTTGGATCTGCGCATCGTTGCGGAAGAATTCGAGTACGTTGCCTTGCTGAGGAATGTAGCCACGGCCCTCGAGCAGGATCTTCCAGTTCTCGCCAAACCGGCGCGCTGCTTCCGCGGCGAGGAAGACCGAGCCGTCTGTCGCGTCGATGAACGAGCCGATCAGGAACTCGGTGCTCCCGACATCGCTGAGTGACAAGCGCACGCCAGTGAAGAAGTCGTTGTCGAAGATGATGAATGTATTGTTGTTGCGGCTGTCGTAGTTGTACTCGAGGATGAGGCCCACATCGACGATGCTGCCGCTCACTTGATAGAAAGTGTATTCGAACCCGCCGGTGACCGCGCCGAAGGTCGGGCCCTGTCCGCCTCGCACGATCGACTCCGCTTTGAGCAGCCAGCTTTCGACGGTGTACTGGACGTCGAGACCGCCTTGGTGGATGAGCTCGTAAACGGGCTGGAGCACCGGGAGCCCTGCGGCGTTCATCGTGTCGAAGAGTTGTGGCTCTCGGGCCGTGCCGTAGAAGTAGCTCAGCCCCCAGTCGAAGCCCGCCATCGAGTGCGACCAGCGCAGCGCAGCATCGATCTGGCCCGCGTTGAGCCTCGACTCATAAACGCGAAGGTCGTTGTCCACCGGTATGGGAAGGGTGGGGCGCCCCAAGGGACCCGGAAACACAAGCGGTCGTGCCCAGCTCATCACGTACAGGCTGAACGTTCCGGCCTTGTCATTGGTGTACGAGGTAGTGACCATCGCCTGGCCGAGCTTGATGTCGGTGTCGAAGTCTTCGACGAGGTCGCTCTGGTTGATGATGTCGACGAGGTGGCGTGACTCGGTGACGCCCCAGAACACTTTGTGAATGCCGAAGCCGAAAGACCATTCGTCGAAGAATAGCTCGAAGAACGCTTCGCGGATATCGCCGTGGGTGCGGTTTCGGTCGTGCTGATCGACCCGGCCGAACAAGACCAACTCGAAGTTCATGTAGTCGGTGACGTTCATGAAGAAGCCTGGCTCCCAGGCCAGCGAGCCGTTGAACCAGTAGTTGTTGCTCGGGGGAATCCCCGGCAGACTGGGCGCTTCCTGCGGGAAAAACCTACCCTGCGCGTCGAACCAGCCGAAGAGGTCGCCCTGCCGGAAGCGATCGCCGAACGTCTCGCGCTCTTCTTCTTCGGCTTGACCTTCCTGCTCTCCAGGCGCTTCCTCACCGTCCTGCCAATCCACCTCCTCTTCGGTTGCAGTGGGGCTCGTGAGCTCGAGCTCGACCTCTTCGGGCGCCGGTTCCTGCAGCTCCCGAACCTCCTGGTTGGTTTCGTCCGCCTGAGCGAATGCACGCCCTGGCCCCGCGACGAGGAGCAGAGCTGTCAGCAACCACAAAGCGATCGGGGCGTGCATTCGTCCTCAGCCGCCTGCGTTCGGGCCTAGAGAACCTGCTGCAGGCGCGTGCGCGTGAAGTCGTTGTCCTTGAGGCCGGTCTTGAATTTGAACTCGCTCCAGATGAGATCGGTGCTCTTCCCGTTTTGGTGGTTGACCATGTTCATCTTGTGCGCACGCCAGTACTTGCCGAGGTACTTGTTGTACTCGCTAGGCGTGAGCGTCTTTAGGAGCGCCCCTTTGCGGTCGTAGAAGTCGATCTTTCGGACACGGTACTCGTCCTTGTCGAGCCACGCTTGAAGCCTTGTGTATCCGGAGTCTTTGCTGACTGGGTATTGCTCGACCAGGAAGCAATCGACGCCGCCGATCTTGTCGTCCTTGAGATACTTGTAGGTGTACTTCTCGACTTCCTGCGACGACAGATCTTCATAGGCGAACTCCGAGCCCATGAACGGACCGGACTTGTTGTTCGAGGCGATGCGCTTCACCCTGCGAAGAGCTGGTAAGTAAAGCCACTGGTCGTCCGGCTCGACCCCGTGCGAGAAGGTCAGGAGCGCCGTTCCGCGAACGTCGCGCGGGGTGTGGAAGACGGTCAAGGACTTGTCCCCGTCGCCTTTCACCTCGAGCGCACGAATCTCGAGCTCCCGTTTGCTCTCTTGGCCGCGCTTGTTGCGGAGGATCATGAGCATATTGGACCTGGTGTCGCCGAAACCTTCGTCACGACGATCGGCCTCCTTGGCGATCTCCAAGCCTTTGTCTTCGGCTGGGCCGGCCAAGGCCAAGGCCGGAGCGAACATCGCAACGATCACGAGTGGTGCAACGGAACGCTTCATCGCTTCTCTCCTCATACCAATCATTGGGCGGGCACCTTTGCAGGCGAGTCAACGGACTGTGAAGCCAAGGTAGGTGCTTTGTCTATCTGCATCAGAAGCGGAGGCAAGAACAAAAGGTCGGCGCCGAGGGCGACGAGCAGAACGATGGCGGTGAGTAGGCCCATACCCGAATTGAGACCGAAGGGGGAGAGGGTCAGGACCAGGAAACCGGCGACCAGGATGAATGAGGTCACCACGAGGGCAGAGCCGACCGTGGAGAACGCGTAGCGAACGGCCTCCTCCGAGGTCATTCCGCCTTCACGCCTCGCCCGAAGATACTTGCTCAGGAAGTGCACGCTGTCATCGACGATGATGCCAAGCGCCATGGTGATGACGATTGCGTTGCCCACGTTGATTTTGCCGTTCGTGATGCCCCAGATCCCGAACGCCATCAGCGCGGGCGCCAAGTTGGGGAGGATGCTCAGCGCGCCGAACTTCACGCTGCGGAACGCGATGGCGAGAATGATGGCGATCAAGACGAGCGCGATGAGTGCCCCGATGATCGAGCTCTTGATGTTGCGTTCGGAGATGTGCGAAAACATCAGGTTGGTGGATGCGGGAACTGTCCACATGGTCTCGGGCGTGTTCGCACGAAGCCATGCCTCGGCTTGCCCTTGAAGCTCCCGCATGCGTACTGCCGTCACATTCTCCGTAGTGACGATCAAACGAGTCGATGACTTCTCGACATTGATCGTGTCGTTGAGGTCGAGTCCGTAGGGCAGCGACATCTCGTAGAGCAGCAGGTATTGCGCTGCCAGGTTGCGTTCTTTCGGAAGGACGTACCAGTCGGGATCGTCGCCGTGCATGTTTTTGTTGAGTCGCTTGAACGTGTCCGTGATCGTGAAGACATGCTCCACGTCGGGTTGCTCGCGTGACCAATTGGCGAAGGCCTCCACCTGCTCGAGGTAGTCCGGGTTCGCAATGCCGCCGTCCTCGCCCGAGCTGAGCGAGAACTCCATGGTGTAGATGCCCGAAAGGTTTTCGCTCGTGAAGTCGGTGTCGGTACGGAAAGCGAAGCTTTCGTCGAAGTACTTGATGAACTCGTCGTTGAGCTCGTTGCGGGTGACCATCGCGCTCAAGAAGATGACCAAACCCACGCCCAGCCAGAGGAGGCCCTTTCGCCTTGCGATGACGAGCTCGCCTAGCCGGACGACGGGGCGAGACTGCTGGCTGCTCGCCTTGCTCGCTCGGATCGGGAAGATCGCAACCAACGAAGGCAGCAGCACGACCGTGTAAATGAACGCAGCGGTAACGCCCATGGTGGCGATGTTGCCGAGGTCGTTGAACGGACGCACATCACTGAGATTCAGGGCTAGCAGGCCGATGCAAGTCGTCAGGCTCGTCAAGAAGACGGGGCTCAGGTTGATGCGCATGCTCTCCTTCATCGCCTCCTTCTTGCTCAGCTCCCTTGCCCATCGATTGGAAGAGCGTGACGAGAAGGTGGATGGTGTCCGCGACGGCCAGGGTCATGATCACCGTGGGAGCGGCGGAGCTGGGCGGCGTGATCGGGAGACCAAGCCACCCTGCCAGTCCCCATCGCCGTGGACGCGGAGAGCATGATGATCACCAGGGTGATCACCATGCCCCAGAAAGATCGGAGGAAGATGAGCGCGGTGAAGAGCAGGATTACGTACATCAGTGGAATCAGAGTCGATAGGTCCTGAACCGAAGCTTCGAAGAACGCGTTCGACAACATCACGCCGCCGGTGATGTAGACCGAGTGAGCTGGGTACTTGCTCTCGATGTCGGTGCCGAGCTCGCGGACAGCGAGCGCGGCCCGAGTAGCTTCGTCGGAGGACTTGCGGGGAAGCGTGTGTCGAACGTTGATAGCCGTGACACGGGCATCATCCGAGATGAGCCGCCGCTTCAAGAGTGGTTCCGCGAGTGCAATCGCTTTAAGGTCGCCGAGCTCTTCGGCCGTGTGCTCTCGTTCGAGGTCTACCAGGTCATCGACGATCAGGTCGTCTTCCTCGGCGTACGAGTACTGGAAGTTGGTGATCGAGTCGACCCGTGTCGCGAACGGCAATTGCCACGCGCGTTCGGTGATCTCGCCCACCGCGGAGAGCGTATCGGCTTGAAATACCTCGCCCGAGTCGGGCGCAACGACGATCAACGTGTTGTCGCTCTTGCTGTAGATGTCCTGCAAGTCTTCGAAGGCTCGAAGCTGAGGATTGTCCTCGCGAAAGAAATACTGGTAGTCGTTCTTGAACTCGATGAAGCGGGCACCGCTTGCGGCCAGGGCGCCGAGGCCGAGCGTGCCGATCAGGATGAGCCATCGCCATTTGAACGAGAAGTCGATGTAGGCTCGGACGTGGCGTCCGTTTGCCGGGGCGGTTGGCGTTTGTCGGGGTGTGTCCACGCTCTCCATTCCCTGTTACTAGACCGTTCGGTCAAGACGTCAATATGCTAGCCATCCGCAACCCCAAAGCGCTCGCGATAAAACGCGAGCGCCTTGCGCCGTTCTTCGGGGTCGATGCCCAGATCTTCCAATCTGTAGTCGACAAGGCCATGTTTTCCTTTTGGGGTTCTCCGCCAGGAACCGATCGATGGCCTTGTCCGTAGCCTCCCCGTAGGGGTGACCTGCGCAATCGAAGACCCGCCTCACGGTGCCCTTCATGTCGGCCATGAAGTCCGTGAAGTGCACGTCGATGACCTGGGACTCCGGAAGGAGGTCGCGATCTTGAACGCCTGCGCGAAGGAAATCTTCGGTGCGGGCCGACCAGTAGCGCGCGATCTCTTCGGCGTCGGCACCTCGCTGCTGCATACGTGACCCATAGGTGATCATGATGGCGAGCGAGGCCGTGATCCGCACGGGGTCGCGGTGGGTTTGCACGAACGTCGCATCCGGAAACTCCGTCACGAGGGCTTTTAGGTTGATCAGGTGCTCGGGCGTCTTCAGGAGCCAGCGGTCTTTGGGTCTCAGGAACTGTAGCGCCTTGAGGCATCGCTTGAGGTATGCGTACGAAGCGGTTCGATCGGTTCGCTTGTACCACTCCGAATAACTCGGGATGTGCCAGCTGCTCTCGAAGAGCACGCTCGAGAAGTCCATGGCAAGGAGCTGAAGCTCTTCGTGCGGCCCCTCGACCGTGAATTCATGCATGGCGATGAAGAGCGGCATGATCTTTTCGAGGAACTGAAGGGTCTTCGCGCCGCGCGCGATTCGAGGATCGCGCCCGTCTCGGCCCGGCTTCTCGCTCGGGTCGGGAAAAGGCTCGATGCTCTCCCAATACGGGATCCAACGAAGCGATGTGTCCTGCGCCATCAGGTTGAAGAGGTGCGTCGTTCCTGTGCGCGGAAGTCCGGCGACGATGATCGGGCGCTCGATCTTCTGAGCCTCGATTTCGGGGTGAAGGCGATAGAGCTCCTCCAAGCGAAGTCGGCTCTCGAGCAGCTGCACGATGAAATGACGCGCGACAAGCCGCCCGAAGGCGGAGAGCGGGGCCTCGGTTCTCAAGGCACTCAGGAGCACTTCGAGAGGTTCGAGGAAACGCTCGTCACCGAAGTTCCCGAGGCCCGTTCGCTTGCGCGCGGCGGCCAGCACCGACTCTGAATCCAAAGAGACGAGCGCCCGCGTGGGCCACTCGCCCACCGCATTGAATGCGGTGAGCAACAGTGGGAGCCGCGGCTTCTTCCAGTCGGTGATGCGCGTGGGGACGGGCGTCGTCATGACTTGCGGAACATCTTTTCGAAGAGCCGCTCCTGAGCGCTCTTGGAGACCCAGCGGTCGAGCGTGGGAAGTACCCATGCGTTGGGGCCGATGATGTACCTCGGTTTGAGCTTCTTCGCGCACACGACTCGTGCGTACACTTTGTCGGCGAATTTCTCTGGCGTCCACAGCGAAGCGGCCTTGAGGACATCGCCGGGGTACTCGAAGAAGCGCTGGTACTCTCCCCGCAGCTGTTCAGGAAAGCTAGCCCAGAGGTTGGTCTTCTCGTGTTCGGAGAACGAGGTCATCGGGCTCTCCACTCCGTTGGGTTCCAGGGAGGTCACTTGAACTCCGAACGGTTTGAGTTCGATGCGAAGCGCCTCTGTCAGCTTGGCGAGTGCGACTTTGCTGATTGGATACTCTGCTCCGAGGGGAATCGTGAGGTATTGCGACGGTGAGCCGACGTTGATGATGCGCGGGTCGTCGCTCTTTCGAACCAATGGCAGAAGCGCTTGCGTCAGCCGAAGCGCACCCCAGAGGTTCACTTCGAAAAGGCGCTGGAAGGCTTCGATGTCGACGATCTCTATGGCGCCGGTCGCTTCGGTGGCCGTTGCTGCGTTGTTCACCAGGAGGTCGAGCGCGGAACCCTGGAGCGCTTCCTCGAGCTCACGCACGGCTTCGGCCACGCTGGTCGGATCGCTGACGGTGCATCGCATCGTGCGCAGCTCGGGGCCGCAAGCAGCGACGAGCGCGTCCGGCCGTGTTCGGTTGTACCCGGCGAAGACCCGCCAGCCTTCTCGATCGAGCTTTTCGACTAGGCCTTTGCCGATGCCGGTTGCGGCACCCGTGACGAATGCAGTCTGTGTCTTCACTGGTTTCTCCTTGCTCCGCTCAGGCCGCGCCGTCGAAGAGGTCCCGGAACCCCGAGGGCTCGTGCGGCCCGTAGCACAGAGTTTCGATGACTCCGATCCCGACTTTGTCGCCCATCTTGGCGCGGCAAAGCGTCTGGACGTGGATGGTGCCGAAATCCTCCGGATCAACCTCGTCGAGCTGCCAACTGTCGTAGCCGATCGCGAGCTCGTCGTGCCAGAGAGCATGCTTCCATTCGGGATGCTGGTAACCGATGCCCATCATATGGAAGCGGAGGATCGGTTCGAGCTCGATGTGCCGCGTCTCGCCGTCCAGCGCTTCGAAGTCGAAGCTGGCGCCTTTGGGCCAGCGCGTACCGGTCTTCCAATGAACCTCGTGCCGGGCGCTTACCATCGACTCCTCGGCTTCCGCGATTGCCTGCCCCTTCGGGATCTCGCGGGCGTCTTTGTAGACCTTGACGAACTGCGCGGAGCTTTCCACCGAACGCCCATCTGATTCCTGGCGAATGAAACACACCGAGCAGACGTCATCGAACTGCAGGGGTGACCAGGCGAAGTAGACACCTGGGTTCGTCGATAGCCTGCTGGGTGCCCCCTCTTCGAAGTCGCCCATGGGTCGCACGCCCCAGGACTTGTCGCGAGTGCCTGCTGTCGTGGCCCGGTTGACCTCGACGCGCCGCCCCTTGATCGAGAAGAACCCTTCCCACTGACCAAACTGGCAGAACCTGAGCTGGCTCATGATGAGCCGCATGCCGTCGTAGATCTCGTTCAGGGGCTCCTGAACGGGCGGTGATTTCGCGTAGAACGTGAGGTCGCATTCCACTTCGGTGGCGTTCGGCTCCAGGACCACACGAAGCACTCGCATCGGCTCGACGATCTCAATCCGGAACGGGCCCATCGACGTGTCCCTCGGGTCGTCGGGAGCCCGTCCGGAGGTGTGGAAGGAGTGCTGCACTCCATCGAGAATGAAGCTGATGTGTCCGTCTTGAACGAAGCGGTGGGGATAGCGCCCAAAGCCGATCCCGAAGAAGAACCCGCCAGCGGTGTCGAACCCGTTGAACCAATAGCGATCGTAGAAGTTGCGGTCGGTGACGCTCGGCTGATTGATCGGTGTTGGCGCCTGGTGGATCATGTAATCGTCGAAATCGGTGATCATGGGCCTACCTCCGGACAGCCGGTATACCATTGCCAACGGCGGGCGAATATAATGGCTCGTCTGTCACGGAATCTGTGGCAGACTCGGCCCGCTATGACGAAACGCGATTTGGATGAGCGGGTGGCGGTGATAACAGGGAGCTGCCAGTGGGATTGGACGCGCGATAGCGGAAAACCTGGCGGCCAAGGGCTGTCACCTGGCATTGGTGGACGTCGACGAAGCGGGGACTCGAAGAGACCCGGGTCGGCCGTCGCTCGAAACGATCGCCGGTGCACGACGCACATTGCAGACGTTTCCGACAAAGCGCGGATGCAGGCGCTGCCTGACGAGGTCGCCGCGGCGCATGGTCAGGTGCATATCCTGGTTAACAACGCGGGCGTTTCGGTCGGCTCGTTTTTCGCGGACCATAGTATTGAGGACGCCGAATGGGTGATCGGTGTCAACCTGTGGGGCGTGGTCTACGGCTGCAAGTTCTTCCTTCCGCACCTCAAGCAGGCCGACTGGGCACAGATCGTCAACACCTCGAGCCTCTTCGGCTTCTTCGGAATGCCGGGCCAAGCTTGCTATTCGATGACGAAGGCGGCCGTGAAGGCGCTCAGCGAGGCGCTTTGGACCGAGCTCGCCAACACGAACGTCTCGGTGACCTCCGTACACCCCGGGAGTCATCCGAACCAAGCTCATCAGCAGCGCGCGAATCGAGGACCCCGAGGAGCGGGACAAAGCGGTCGAGATGGCCGACAAGTACGGCATCGATCCGGACAAGGTCGGCCGGCTAGTCGCGCGCGCCATCGAGCGCAAGCAGCGCCGTCTCATCGTCGGAGGGGACGCACGCGCCGCTCAGTGGCTCACCCGAGCGTTCCCGAACGGCTTCCACAGCCTGCTGACCTTCGCGTTCAAGAAGTCGGGCGTGACCGGGATGCAGGCGTGAAGCTCGCGGCCCCGGGCGCTTCACGCCCCTCGTTGATTTAGGGAGTGCCAGAAACGCCGCAAATTAGCGGTGGAACGGGCCTGCGCGCAAGAGGTGCCTCTGGGCGAGTGTCGGTGGGTTGCGGCGGGGGCCACTTTGCGGGAAACAGGCGGGTCGCTCACAACTACTGCCCCGAGAGAACCATCGCGATGACCCAGAAGCCGACCATCCTCTATACGAAGACCGACGAAGCCCCCCTGTTGGCGACCTATTCGTTGCTGCCGATCCTTCGGGTGTTCACCGCGGCTGCCGACGTCGCCGTGGAGCTTCCGGACATCTCTCTCGCCGGCCGGATCTTGGCAAACTTCCCCGAAGGGCTCACCGAGACGCAGCGGGTCGACGATGCCCTTGGAGAGCTCGGACGCCTCGCAAAAACGCCGGAGGCGAACATCATCAAGCTGCCGAATATCAGTGCATCGGTGCCGCAGATGAAGGCGGCGGTTGCCGAGCTGCAAGCCAAGGGTTTTGCCGTGCCGGACTACCCGGAAGAGCCGAAGACGGACGCCGAGCGCGCGATTGCGCAGCGCTACGCTAAGATCAAGGGAAGCGCCGTCAATCCGGTGCTCCGCGAGGGCAACTCGGACCGTCGCGCGCCGCACGCGGTGAAAGAGTACGCACGGGCGAATCCGCACCCGATGGGCGCGTGGACGAGCGAGTCGAAGACCCACGTATCGACGATGGGCGCAGGGGACTTTTTCCACAACGAGAAGTCGATCACCTTGCCTGCGGCCACCACCGTACGCATCGAGCATGTGGCCACGGACGGTTCCACCACACTGTTGAAAGACGGTCTCGCGTTGCTCGAAGGCGAGATCCTCGATGGCACCTATATGAGCAAGGAGGCGCTTCTTGCGTTTCTCCGAAAGCAGGTGGGTGACGCACAGGCGCTAGGCGTTCTCTTTTCGCTGCACATGAAGGCGACGATGATGAAGGTCAGCGACCCGATCATCTTCGGTCACGCCGTTCGCGTCTTTTTCGCGGACGTATTCGAGAAGCACGGGGCGACATTCGAGGAGCTTGGAGCCAACCCGAACGACGGCTTCGGCGAGATCGTCGCGCGCATCGAGGGCCTTCCGGTAGACAAACGCGCCGAGATCGAGGCCGATATCAAGGCGGCATACGAAAACGGGCCCGCGCTTGCGATGGTCAACTCGGACAAAGGCATCACGAACTTGCACGTTCCGAGCGACATCATCATCGACGCTTCGATGCCGGCGATGATCCGTACGTCCGGGCAGATGTGGAACGCCGAGGGTGACCAGCAGGACGCCAAGGCGGTCATCCCGGACAGCAGTTACGCCGGCGTTTACCAAGAGGTGATCGATTTCTGCCAAAAGCACGGCGCGTTCGACCCGACGACCATGGGCAGCGTCTCGAACGTCGGGCTGATGGCGCAGAAAGCCGAGGAGTACGGCTCCCACGACAAGACCTTCGAGATCCCGGCCGATGGCGTGGTGCGGGTAGTCGACGGCAGCGGCAAGGTGCTCATGGAGCACGAGGTTGGCGCTGGCGACATCTGGCGCGCTTGTCAGACCAAGGATGCTCCGGTGCGGGACTGGGTTGGCCTCGCCGTGCGCCGCGCACGCGCGACCGGGGTTCCGGCGGTCTTTTGGCTCGACCAGGCGCGCGCCCACGACGCGCAGCTCATCGGCAAGGTGAATGCCTACCTTCCAGGGCACGACACCGCGGGGCTGGACATCCGGGTCATGGCGCCGGCCGAGGCCACGCGCTTTTCGCTCGAGCGGATGAAAGAGGGCGAGGACACCGTCTCGGTGACCGGCAACGTCTTGCGCGACTACCTCACAGATCTCTTTCCGATCCTCGAGGTCGGCACGAGCGCCAAGATGCTCTCGATCGTACCGCTCATGAACGGCGGCGGCCTCTTCGAGACGGGGGCGGGCGGCTCGGCGCCCAAGCACGTTCAGCAGTTCGAGAAGGAGAACCACCTGCGCTGGGACTCACTCGGTGAGTTTCTCGCTCTGGCCGCATCGCTTGACTACCTCGCCGAGCGCCACGACGACCCGAAGGTGAAGGTCCTCGCGGATACGTTGGACGGAGCAGCGACGAAGTACCTCCTCGAGAACAAGACGCCGTCGCGCAAAGTCAACGAGCTCGACAATCGCGGCAGCCACTTCTATCTCGCGTTGTACTGGGCGCAGGCGTTGGCCGAGTCCGAGGACGCCGGTTTGCGGGCCTACTTCGCGCCGGTGGCCAAGTCGCTCGCAGAGAACGAGGCCACGATCGTCGCGGAGCTGGTCGCGGTGCAGGGCGAGCCGATGGATATCGGTGGCTACTATCTGCCCAACGACGACCTCGTCTCCAAGGCGATGCGCCCAAGCGCAACGCTCAACGCGATCATCGACGCGCTTTGACCCGCGCGCCCATGCGCTAGCGAACCGGAAGGACCCCGCTCCGCCTGAGCTCGCGGAACGTGTCTTTGAACGCCCCGGCCCGGCCTTTTTGGACCACATGAGCGCCTCGAAAGACGACATGCCGGCAGCCCAAATGTTCGCTTAGCGTCGCTCCATGCTCCACCGTAGCGAGCTGGTCGAGCTCTCCGGAGATCACAGTGATCCGCTCCGGCGCGACCGCAGGAGCTCGGGATAGCGGCGAGATCGCATCCATGTGCGTGCGATTGGCATTGGCGAGCTGCTGTTGCAGCTCGGGCGAAGTGGGAACGAGAGCATTTTCTTCCATGAAGTCAGGGATGGACGCGATCGGCACGTACGGAATGACAAAGTCCACGTCGGAGGTCACCGTGGCGAGCAGCGCGGAGGTATAGCCGCCAAGGCTCATGCCGATTACGCCTACGCGCTTGGCGCCCTGCTCGCGCAAGGCTCGGATCGCGACGCGGAGGTCCCATATCGCCTGACGGAAGCCCTCGATCAGCATCCGGAGATCCTCGCCGGGCCACTCCGGCGGAAAGACGTGGGAGCGTGGCCCGTGGAATGGAAGCGCGTACAGCGCCACCCCGATCCCCTGGCGCCGAAACAGTCGTATGGGCCATGCGATACGCTCGATGAGGTGATGTCCTGAGGAGAAACCGTTGATCACGATAGCCATCGTGGAGTCCTTCGGCTTGAGCTTCAGCATTCGGAGCCGGGCTCTGCCGTTTCGGTGTCGTGAGCGGTACTTGGCTTCGATCTCTGGAAAGATCATGGGGTGATGGCTTTGCCATCGCCACTCGTAGAACCCCACTTTGTGAAGTGGAAGGAGACGCCGGGTGACGTTCACCTTCCCCGGTTCGGGAAACATGAGGGCGTCGTCTGCGAGCGCACCATTGCTCACGAGCTCGTCCTGAATGGCGCGCATGTCGCGTAGACGTTCAGTCAAGCTGCCGGCATCGTCGGCGGGCGCAAGCTTCTTGACCTGCGAGAGGATCAAACTGTCGAGCCCGTAGGCGATTTGGTCGGAGATGCTTCCAGGTGGTCGAACTGCGACTTTCGTATCCATCGACACTATCCTACCTTGGCTCCTTGACCGATCGAAATGAAAGCTGCTTGATCCGTAAGTCATGTTCCAGAATCCCCGGCAGTTCATCGTGAATCGACAGTCTGACTGGAGGTTTATCAAGTTCTTCGCGAAGGCCGCCTATGGCGTTGGGTACCAGCTGCGCCCGAGCGTCTCCATCTCTCCAGGCCTCGTGCTCGAGCGTCACGCCCGGAGTCAGCCAAGTCACCCCGGCCTTCGGTTCGAAGACCGTGAGTACAGTTACGGAGAGCTCAACGAAGCGGTGAACAAGGCGGCACACGCGTTCGCCAAGCTCGGGGTTCAAGCGGGGGACGTCATCGCGCTGATGATGGATAGCCGTCCGGAGTTCTGGGACGAGTTCGTCACCCGGTTCAACATCCCCCATGTGTTCGAGATCTACGGCGCCACCGAGTCGCCCATCGGTATCATCAACCTGGACAGCAAGCCGGGGATGGTTGGCCGCATGATGCCGGGTCAGACGCTGGTTCGTACCCTGCCCGATAGCGTGGACCCCGAGCGCGACGCCAAAGGAAGCGGCATTCCGTGCAGGTCGGCGAAACAGGCCTGCTCACCGGGCGAATCACCAGAGTCAGTACGTTCGACGGCTACCTCGACAAGAGCAAGAACAAATCCAAGATCATCGAGAACGCGTTCGGGGAAGGCAAGCACGCATACAACAGCGGCGACCTCTTGAAGCTCAACCCGCGCGGCTACCTCTCGTTCGAGGATCGCCTAGGCGATACGTTCCGTTGGAAGGGCGAAAACGTTGCCACGAGTGAGGTTGGCGACCTGCTCGCGAGGCACCCGGGTGTCGTGGAAGCCACCGTGTATGGCGTTCGCGTACCGCACAACGACGGGCGCGCGGGAATGGCCGCCCTCGTCGTGGACGACGCCTTCAATCTCGAGGCGTTTGGCGTATATGTAGCGGACCATTTTCCACGATACTCGAGGCCGCTCTTCTTGCGCTTCGAGGAACGGTTGGAGATAGAGGGGCTCATGGCTGAATACGACTACATCGTGATTGGATCGGGATCTGCAGGGGCGATCGTCGCCGCACGATTGGCTGAGGATCCCGACGTCAGCGTCCTCTTGCTCGAAGCGGGGGGGAGCGACCGCACGACTTTGGTTCGCAAGCCCGGCATGATCAGCCTCGTTCAACAGGTCAAGCAGCTCAAAGAGAAGCTCGACTGGGGTTTCAGCACGGCGCCGCAGGCGAATCTAAACAACCGGCGCATTACGTACACGCGCGGGAAGGTCGTGGGCGGCTCGAGCTCGGTCAACGGCATGATCTACCTGCGGGGGAACAAGGAGAACTACAACGACTGGGCAGCGCGAGGATGCGAAGGCTGGAGCTTCGAGGACGTGCTTCCGTTTTACAAGAAGCTCGAGGACCACCAAGACGGGGAGACCGAGTATCACGGCGCCGGCGGCCCCATTCGAGTGACGCGGCACCCAGAGGATCAGCTCAGCCCAGTCTCCGTCGCGTTCATGAACGCCGTGTCCGCGGTCTGTGACGTTCCGATTCTCGATGACTTCAACGCGGAGAATCAGAACTGCGCGAGCATGATGCAGATGTCGTGCAGGAACGGAGTTCGCAGTGGAACGGGAGAGGCGTACGTTCAACCCAGCCTCAGCAGGCCCAACTTCAGCTTGGAGATGCGTGCCCTCGTTCAACGCGTCGTCATCGACAATGGCCGCGCTGTAGGCGTGGAATACGAGCAGTCCGGTAAACGCGTCGTGGCGCACGCGAATCGCGAGGTGATTCTGTCCGGCGGCACGATTGGCTCGCCGCACTTGCTCATGCTGTCGGGGGTAGGTCCGGCGGATCACCTTCGCGAGCATGGCATCGAGGTGAAGCTCGACGTTCCCGGAGTCGGCAGGAACCTCCACGACCATCTTCTGGTGCCTCTGGTGTTTCGGGCCCGCACCAGCCTTCACCGCGGAACGGCAGCGCATTTCCTAGGCGGCATGATCAAGGAGTACATGGTCGGCAAGAGTTGGTTCGGACGATCGGTCTTCGAGGCTTGCGCGTTCATCAAGAGCCATCCGGACCGCCCGATTCCAGATCTACAGCTGCATACACTTCCTTGGGGTTATCCGGATCCGAATCAGGACGGCCCCGAGCGCGCGCATGTCGACACTGGACACTGCTTGTCGGTGCTTCCGACCCTCCTGTATCCAAAAAGCCGAGGTGAGGTGCTGCTGACTTCCCCCAACGCAGCGGACGCGCCGCACATCGATCCGGCCTATCTGAAAGAGCCGGAGGACTTGCAGTTTCTGCTCAACGGGATTCGCAAGTGTCGCGAAATCTGCAGCCACCCGGAGCTGAAGGAGCATCTTGGCGAGGAGCTCACCCCGGGCGCGGATCGTGCGAGCGACGAGGAGCTCATCGAAGAAATCAGGCTCCGTGCAGGAACGGTGTACCACCCGGTGGGCACCTGCAAGATGGGCATCGACGACATGGCAGTTGTGGATCCGCGTCTACGAGTGCGTGGAATCGAAGGGCTGCGAGTCGTCGATGCATCGATCATGCCGCAGATCACGGGCAGCAACACCAATGCGCCCAGCATGATGATTGGCGAGCGGGCGGCCGCGTTGATTCAGGAAGCCTGACGGCAGGATACGGTGCGCTTCAGCTCTTTCGGTACATGGTCACCACGCAGGCGCCGCCGAGACCGAGGTTGTGTTGAAGTGCGACCCGAGCGCCCTCGACCTGTCGTTGTTCGGCCTCGCCACGCAACTGCCAGACCAGCTCGGCACACTGGGCTAGGCCCGTTGCACCGAGGGGATGACCCTTCGAGAGGAGACCGCCGGAGGGGTTCGTGACGTACTTGCCGCCGTAGGTATTGTCGCCTTCCACGATGAACTTTTCGGCCTCGCCGGCCTTGCACAGGCCAAGCGCCTCGTAAGTGAGAAGTTCGTTGGCCGTGAAGCAGTCGTGAAGCTCGACCACGTCGACGTCCTCCGGCCCGACCCCGGCCTCTTCGTAGACCTGCTGTGCCGCGGCTTGCGCCATGTCGAACCCAACCATCTTGATCATGCTCTGCGGCTCGAAGCTCGAGCTGAAGTCCGTGGTCATGGCTTGAGCGGCGATCTCGACGAGGTCGCTCTTGCCGTGTTTCTTCGCGAATTCATCGGAGCACAACACCGCCGCAGCCGCTCCGCACGTTGGCGGGCAGCATTGGTAGCGAGTGAGCGGCGCGAACACCTCGGGCGAGGCCATCACATCATCGAGCGAAAGCTCCTCGGTGAAGATCGCGTAGGGATTGTGGGCCGCATGCTTCCGAGCCTTGACCGAGATCCTCGCGAACGTCTCGGGCTTCGTGTCGTTGGCCTTGGCATACTCCCTTGCTGCGCCGCCAAACATCTGCGCCGCGCCGGGCGCCGAGGTAAACCCTTGGAGGTCGTTCATGACCTGAATGTGCCGCATGGCGGGGTTGAGTCGATCACTGTACTTGGAGCCGATCGCCCCCTTTTCCATCTTCTCAAAGCCAACGGCGATCACGCAGTCTGCGATGCCGCCCTCGATTGCTTGACGGGCAAGCATCAGCGCCGTCGACCCGGTGGAGCAGTTGTTGTTGACGTTGTAGACAGGGATGCCCGTGAGCCCCACGCGATACATCACGGCCTGACCGCAGGCGCTCTCCCCGAACACGTACCCGGCGTAGGCCTGCTCCACTTCGTCGTACGCAACCCCTGCGTCTTCGAGCGCGGCACGCGCCGCGCTGGAACCCATCACGTCGTAGTCGTCGCTCGCACCAGGCTTGGCGAACCGAATCATTCCGACGCCGAGGACGTTGACCCGCCTATTCATATGCGTTTCTCCCTATGCTCTTGGTGACCCCGCGTCACTTACTTCGCTACGAAGCTGATCGCCGCTTCATTCGCGTCTGCGTACGCTGCGGTCAAGAACTCGCCGTACCCCACCTGGTCGAGGAGAAAGCGCTTGAAGTGGGCCACCATGTACAGGCTTTGGAGCCTGTGCGCTTCGCCGATCGGGAACACGTCCTCGGTGCAGGTGTCGTTGTAGGGCTGAAGCAGCGCCTGCGCGCCAATATTGGGCCACGTGTCCGCGGTTATTCCGAGGTCGATCAGCCGGTTTCCGATGTCGCAGATGTTCGCGAAGTGGGTGTGATTCGCGCCTTCCACCTCGACTTTGAATAGCGCCTCGGCATTTGGCATGTTGGCGAATGCGTACTGGTGGTTCCCCAGCGCGTTCGAGTCCAACGTCCCAACGAGGAGTACTGTCGGTTCTGTCACGGCAGACAGAACCTCCTCACTGAAGTTGTTGCTGCCGACGCCGCCCGCGATGACGCCGATGGCCTTGACTCGCGGGTCCGCCTCGGCGCCGGCCCACCCCGCGACCATGCCCATGGCCGTGCTTCCGCCGAACGAGTGCCCGAGCACGCCAACTTTGGATTCGTCGATGCGACCTTCGAACGCGTCGCCCGGCGTGTTGGACCGATCGAACAGCGTGTCGATGATGAACGAGACGTCGGGCACGCGCTTGTCCGCCGGCATGGGATCGCTCCCGTCGAGCGCGGTGTTTCCCGTGTGCGCCGCTGACGCGACGATGAAGCCGTGGCTTGCCAAGGCTTCCATCAGTTGGGTGGACTGTGTGTTGATGCCACCGAATCCATGGGAGAAGACCAAGAATGGCGACTCTACCTCGGACGAGACTGGAAGGTCGTCGACGGCTACTTCCGACGGGAGCGTGATTCCGGCTTGTAGCGGGTATTCGGTGAGGGGCTCGGTCGCGGCGTCTGCCGCATCGACCGGATACCAGACGTCGACTGGGAGCTCGCGATCGTCACGCGCCGCGTCCACCGCCGTAAACATCGTGTGACCTACCGCGTAAGAGCCAAGCGCATCCGGTGCCTCAACTCCCGCGCCTCTGCTGCCGCCTGCGCCGCCTATGCCGCCGGAGCCGGGGGTGCTGCCGTCGCTGCTACTGCATGCGGCAACCCACACGGCCATCATGACCACCGCAAGCAATCTCGTGATTCTAAGACAATGCATACCAATCCCTTTCAAAGAGTCGGAGTCTACCTCAAGTGAGCGATTGGCGCGACGGGTGGCCATGAGACTACATGACCCGCCATTGTCGTGGCTGGTATTCAAGGCGTATAAGGTCGTCCATGCCGCTCGAGCACGTGCCCACGGTCGTTCTTCTCTCACTCTGTGCGTGCACGGCGGTTGCATTCGGCTGCTCCGCCGACTCATCTCCTTGCGCGCAGGCACCCGGCTTGATCGCCGAGGACACCGCTCGGTTCCTTGCCGAAGAGCTCCATGGCCTCGCGGCATGTGAAACCCTTCCCGAGTCGATGGCGCTCGTGGAGACGCAGCTCGCGACGTCCAGGGTGCCCAACGAGTGGAAGACGCGGCCTTCGTTTTCCCGCAGCACGGATCTTCACGTTGCGACGATCGGCACTGAAGAAGGCACTAGCTTGTACGGAACCGGCGAGATCGCGGGGCCTCTGCTGCGAAACGGCAAGGTCACCGAGGTCTGGACGGAGCAGCCCTATCGCGCCGAGCCCCCGTTCGCCGGCGACTTCTTGCCTCCCTTCGAGTACGACGACGAAACCCCGAACCTCTACCAAGCCCATCCCTGGGTCCTCGGGGTGCGAGCGGACGGGACAGCGTTCGGTGTCTTGGCGGACACGACGTACCGCCTCACTATCGACCTGCGGGACGGCATCACGCTGAGTAGCGCGGAGCCGTTCCCCGTCATCATCATCGAGGGGCCGTCGCCCCAGTACATCGTGATGAGGCTTGGCGAGTTGACCGGCACCATCGACCTGCCTCCGCTTTGGGCGCTTGGCTATCAACAATCGCGGTTCTCATACACTCCTCAGGCGCGGGTCAGCGAGGTTGCGGACGAGCTCCGCCGCCGCCGCATCCCTTGTGATGTGATGTGGGTGGATGGCGCCTACATGGATCGCTTTCGGAGCTTCGTGTTCCACCCGGAACGCTTTCCCGATCCCGTGGGTCTCAACGATCACTTGCATGAGACCGGCTTTCGTTCTGTCTTCATCGTCGACCCGGCGTTCCCGATCGACGAAGCCTATTTCGGATACCAGCAGGGGATCGAGGGCGATCATTTCATTCTCGAGCCGGACGGCGGCCCCTTCACCGCAACGAGTTGGCCTGGGGCTTCTCACTGGCCGGACTACACTCGGCCCGAAACCCAAGCCTGGTGGAGGAGCCTGATTCGAGACTTTCTCGACAATGGGATCGATGGCATCTGGGTGGACCTGAACGAGCCCGCGATCATTCCCTTCGGAGAGTTTCCGACCGACCTGGTGCATCGTGGGGGCGGGCCGTTGCCAGAGGGAACCCACGCTCGGTATCACAACGTTTATGGCTTTCTGGACGCGAAGGCGACGCGCGAAGCGCTTCTGGAAGCACGCCCCGATGAGCGCCCGTTCGTCCTAACCCGCTCAAACTACATCGGAGGCCAGCGGTACGCAGCCGCGTGGACGGGCGACAACGCGGCGACCTGGGACCACCTTCGTTGGTCGGTTTCCATGGCGCTGAACATGGGCTTGTCGGGCCAGCCTTTCGTTGGACCGGACATCGGTGGGTTCTTCGGAATCCCATCTCCGGAGTTGTACGCGCGTTGGATCGGCCTAGGCGCGCTTCTTCCCTTCAGCCGCACTCACACCGAAGGTATCGTCACGGCAGGGGACCAAGAGCCGTGGTCGTTCGGTGAAGAGGTGGAGTCGCTTGCGCGCGCGGCCATCGAGCGCCGCTACCGGTTGCTGCCGTATATGTACACCCTGTTCCGCGAGGCGGCGCTCACCGGGCTTCCGATCGCGCGGCCCGTATTCTTCGCCGATCCAACCGACCCGGCCTTGCGCGACGAAGACCATGCCTTCCTGCTCGGCAGTGACGTGCTCGTCGAGCCGATCATGACTGAGGACGACTCGCACAGCTTTGCGCGGCCGAAGGGCATATGGCGTCCGTTCGACCTCCCCGGGGAAGATGCGGAGCTCACGGCGGGGCTGCCTCAGCTCTACGCAAGGGGTGGCGCCATCGTCCCGGCGGGGCGTGTCGTGCAGAACACCACAGAGCCTCTGCTCTCTCCATTGAACCTCGTGGTGTCGCTCGGGGCAGACGGCAACGCCGTAGGCGCGCTCTACGAAGACGGCGGAGATGGATTCGAATACCGAAGCGGCGACTATTTGCTCACTACGTTTGGGGCCCGCAGAACAGGGGATACGGTGCAGGTCAGCATCGTCGAGCAAGAAGGAAACCGCCCGCGACCGGGCCGTGACGTAGTGGTAACGGTGCTCGCCGACGAGGGCGTCTTTGAAGCGAGCGGAAAAGAGGACGACGGTGTGACGGTACCTCTCGGCGCGCGTTGATGGTATACGTGTGGAAGTTTGTGAGGAGACAAAATGACCGCATCGACTGACGGCCTTCCGCTGAGCCTACGGAAGAAAGACATCTTCTTCGTCGTATGTTTTTCGTTCTTCGCGTTCTCTTCCTTCTTTTCGGATTCCTGGCATGCGCTCGGTCTCCTCGAAGGAGATATGTTCTGGTCGCGCGCGAACCGCTGGTACGGCGAGGTCGCGCAGGACCACTTCTTCTTGGCCGATCATCCGTATGTGCGGGTCAACACCGGTATCTCCGGGCTGATCTACGGGCCTTTCTATCTCCTGCTCGTTTACTCATTCATCAAAGGAAAGAACTGGATCCGGCCGATGGCGCTCGTCTACGTCGGCGCGATGTTGCACGGCTGCACCGAGTTCTTGATCTACGAGTATTGGATCGGGCCTCCACCCGGCAACACGTTCATCTTCTGGGCGTTCAACGGGCCCTACTGGGTCATTCCGTTCATGCTCGGGGGTCCGCATGTGGAAGCCCAACCCCTTCGGCACAGCGCCTGCTTGATGGGGCTGTTCTAGATGTGCGGGTAAGGTTGCTTGCGGCCTGCACCCAGCAGGGGCGTTTGGGGCACGCCCGGGCGGCTCGCTTGATCTATCATGCGACCTGCTGCATGAGACGTGCCTCATCATGACATCGACTATTCGCACTTTCTTTCTTGTTGCTATCGCCACCGGGCTCATCGCCTGTGGCGATGCCTCCTCCAGCCCGGCCACCCGCTCGCCCGACGCCACAGGCCGCTTTGGTGTGGGGCACGCATCGTTCACCGTCGTCGACCCGGCGCGCGACAATCGCCCACTGTTGGTCGACGCATGGTATCCGGTCGACGCCGCGGACGCGCAGGAGTCTCCGCTGACGGAGTACCCGTTGGCCGACCCACTCACTCTTCCTTCCGAGGTCGCGGTCGACGACTTGCCCGTCTCTGCCCGCCCCGGTCAGACTCTGCTCGTCTTCTCCCACGGGTACCAAAGCATCCACATTCAATCCTTCGGGCTGATGGAAGCGCTAGCCAGCCATGGGTTCATCGTCATTTCGCCGGAGCACACCGGCAATGCGCAGGCCTC